>Ga0222672_1000189_pt1 | contig 32966 bp, 29 predicted proteins | sample AntAcemetagen799_FD_179810 | JGI IMG/M metagenome (GOLD analysis project Ga0222672, IMG submission 179810) | Saline water microbial communities from Ace Lake, Antarctica - #799 | ecosystem: Environmental > Aquatic > Non-marine Saline and Alkaline > Saline | place: Antarctica: Ace Lake...
TGCATACGTTAGAGATGGAAATATAAACAACTCTGGTTCTTCGGTGTCAGAAGCGTCAAAAATGCTGCGTAGCCGTCCTAACCGTCCCAAAATCTGTTTTCGCTACCTGCGTGGTGAGAAATGCGGGCTAAAGGAGGCGGTGCGAGAGCACCTGACCGAATCCCTGGCTAAGTATCAGTAGGAAGGTGACTTTCACCTCGTTTCAAAATTCGAGAGTATTTTCTACAGGTAGGACTGTGCCTGGGGTACCCCCGGTGTCATTCTGCCCCCATGACACGAACAGAGTTTTTCCAAAGCCTTCTCGGAGGCGGAGCGTTTCCACTGCTTCCTGCGTTCGCCACGTCGCCTTTGCCTATGGATACCGGGGATGATCCCGGCTGGCTCGACGAATGGAACCGTCGGCCTATCCTCCCCGTCGTGGAAAGCGAGGATCCTACTCTTAGCTGGCTGGCAACTGCCGTTCGACGCGAATCCCGGATCGAGTTCGACTATCATGGCGGGACAACGCCGGGTGATCCACGAACCGTCACACCTCTACTGCTCTTCGTTCGACTTCGCCCCAGGGAAGTGGAGGAATGGTTGTTTCACCAATACGAGTATCGAGTTTTCGAGGGAAAGCCTTATGTCGATGTCGATCCCTTCGAACCGGGAGACTGCGGACCGACTGACTTCGATGCCTTCACCGCATGGGCTATCCGCCGAAATCCAGCCCACCTACTCGCGTGGTGCCATATCAGGGAGGCGAGACGGTGTTTCCGAGTGGACCGGATGGCGATCCCTCAAGAAAGTTCCCCTCTAGAGAAAACAACACTTGTCAATGAACGGACGGAACTGACAAGGTGAGCGTCGAAATAGGCGGACTTAAAACTGGTAGTCATAGAGTATGGCAGCGAAGAAAGAATATAGAGGGTTTTTAAAGACGCTACCCTACTTCACTCCTTATCAGCCACGCCTTTCGGGAGGTGACGGAGGGCGCACTTGCGAATCGCTCCGCACGGCACCCCTGACAATGCGACTGCACTTCCCATTGAGTCAATTCGAGTCGCGTACAAATACAGAGCGATCTCACCCAACAGGCGGTCGGTATCCCATTACTCTGCAATATCGTCCGACAACTCCACTGAAAGACTCACGGTGGAAACCAAGTAATCAGATAGCGTACTCGAACCGCGATACGTGTTCCGGTCGGATTCGAACCAAGATGCGAAGCATTTCGCGCCTCCTACGTCATTCCTGCTCCAGGCTCAGTTGCCTTCGGCAACACTTTGCCCTGTTTGGTCGAGGGCTCCGCTTTCCCTGTCAGCATGGGCGTAATTTCCAACCGTCCGGCGAGTTGTGGAAGGTTCGCTATGCCTCCCCTCCAGTTGGGCATCGAGGAGCGGGAGGGGCAACGGTTCGTATATTCCGCTTTCCCTCATTCTACTTTCCCGATCAATTCCGGAGCGCTCATCCATTTCCTCCGAGAATAGCACAGATAACTGCGTCGCGCCATTTCCATCAGCACGGCATGCTGTCTTCGGGCGAATCTCTCGATATCGGAAATCCGCAACCCGTGCTTTCGGATGCACTCTTCAGCGATGGCCCAGGACGTTTCGTCAGCGGAGCGCAAAGCGAACACGAAGTCTGGCAAACTGTGACAACTCCTTCCGCTCGCTACGTCAAAAATCCAACGGGATGGCGTAACTACCCGCACCATACCGAACCGGAATTGGACGAGATGCTCGAGATCCGTCACACTCGGAGGCGTTCCCTCAGGATGGTTGTGGATTGCGAATGCCCCTCGCAAACTTGGGGATACCGGGAACGGAACCGAACCAACTTCGCCTCGGGCCCGATGGAGAGATCCGCCGGAACGGTCAAGAACGAGAAGATTTTCGACCGGACTACCAGCATACGATTCGGCGAAATCGCGAAATCGATCTACCACTACCTGTGGACAGATGGCGTCCTCGAACCAGTCAGTAGGATATTCGGAATCGCCATCGTTGAGAAAATCGTGCTCCATCCTTCGTGCTACGTCCTCTGGAACCTCCATCGACCGATGGTCACGGCCGGGGATCTCGGGCTGTTCGAATTTCGGGGGCATTTTCGCAGGTCGATGGAAAAAGGGGCCGCGCTCCACAAAGGAGCGCGGAATAATTTAGAATGGAGCAGTTACAAAAGAATTCTCTCTTGCTTCAATAGAGCCTGAGATCATTTTCAAAAAAATTCTCTCTTGAATATGATATAAGGAAGTCCACCATAATACTTCGGATTAATGAGTGCAAACCGATACAGCCAATTTTTCAAAATCGCCACGGGAGGTGAATGTGATCCATATCCTTATCAGGAGAGGCTTGCAGGATCTGATGAAGGGCGCAGCCACTGCGAATCGCTACTGATCGACATCCCAACCGGCATGGGAAAGACGGCAGCCGTTACAATAGCGTGGCTCTGGAACCGGGTCGTATTGAAGAACCCAAACTGGCCACGCCGATTGGTCTATTGCCTGCCGATGCGGACGCTAGTTGAGCAGACGCGGGATGAGGTAGGGAAATGGCTGGAAGCAGCGTGGCTGGAATATACCTCCGACGAAATCAAATGGCTAAAAGAGAACTCCCCCGTCGTTCTCATGGGTGGGGAAAGATCGGAGAATGACCAGGCGGAGTGGGATTTGCATCCCGAAAGAGAAGCAATTCTGATTGGCACTCAGGACATGCTTCTCTCACGCGCGCTCAACCGAGGATACGGAATGAGCCGATTCCGGTGGCCGATGCATTTCGGGCTCTTGAACAACGATTGCCTGTGGGTTTTGGACGAGACGCAATTGATGGGCGTGGGAATCGAGACAACGTCCCAACTCGAAGGATTGCGGCAGGACGGAAAACTGGGAACGCACCTCACGTCGAAAACCTGGTGGATGAGCGCCACTCTAGATGAAGCGCAATTAGCCACGGTCGATCACCCTGTAATTCAATCTGGACTGGAAAAATGCGGATTGGCCGAAGATGAGAGAAATTCGGACGGCGTTCGCAAAAAACTCACAGCGGAAAAGCGGCTCCACCTCCACGAGATCACGCTGAGCGACGACAAAAAGGATGATGTAGTCGCCTACACCAAAGCGATCGCCGAATCCCTGAATGAATTGCATGAAACCGACACGTTGACGCTGGCGGTTTTTAATCGTGTCGAACGCGCGCAGATGGTTTACGAAGCACTCGCAGCGCTGAAACCCGACGCGGACATCGCGTTGATCCACTCACGATTCCGGGCGGGAGACCGAGCCGAACAGCAACGAATTCTGGAAAGTTCGAAGAACAGGATCGTCGTCGCGACGCAGGCCATCGAAGCAGGTGTCGACGTATCAGCCCGCGTGCTGATCACCGAACTGGCTCCCTGGTCGTCTGTCGTGCAGCGTTTCGGGCGTTGCCACCGCTATGGAGAAATAGCAGCCGGAGCAGACATTTACTGGATCGATATTCACTCTGACGACGAAAAGAAAAACCACTCTCTCGCGCTTCCTTACGAACCTGAAGAACTTAAAGAGTCCCGTGCAGCTCTCGCTTCGCTGGAGTCGGCCAACGCCACTGGGCTCGAAGGAATCTCGATCAGCCCCCCCAAAATAATCCGTCCGGTGATTCGGCGCAAAGATCTCCTCGATCTCGCCGACACCACTTCCGATCTGGCAGGAAACGATCTCGATATCTCACGCTATGTTCGCGACGGGGACGATACCGACGTGCAGATTTTCTGGCGCGAGGTCGAGGGAGAATCCGAACCCTCCAAAGACTCGCATCCCGCACCGCATCGTGACGAGCTGTGCCGCGTGTCGATCTACCAATTTCAAAAATTCTTACCAAAAGAGAAAGAAAAACGCCGCGTCTGGCGATGGGACCATCTCGACGAAACTTGGACTCAAGTGAGTCGCGCCATTCCGGGACAAATCTATCTAGTCGATTTGGTCATGGGAGGATATTCCCCCGAGTTGGGATGGACAAAAGACAAGAAGCATATGCCAACGCTTCTTCCCGGTGCCAAGGATTCTCCACAAGCTTATGATGGCGACCTCCTTTCTCGCTTGGGCGTTTGGGTAACGCTGGCTGATCATACCCGTAATGTTTGCCGGGAATTGGACTCAATTCTGAAGGTAGTCAACTTGCCCGACGACGAATCCGAGATTCTGCGAACGGCGGCACTCTGGCACGATGCCGGGAAGGCGCATCCCGTTTTTCAAGGCGCGATTAGCGCAGAAGAGAACGGTGAACATGACGACGAAATCTGGGCTAAGGCTAAATCGATGAGCCGATACGACCGCAAGCATTTCCGGCACGAACTTGCATCAGCGTTGATCTGGCTCCAGTCACGAAATGCCAGCGAAGAAACCGCTGACTCAACAGGGTTAGGTGACCGATCCAACTCTGTTGCATCGGAGGCACAACCTTATTCGACCGGCACTGCTTCCGATAATTTGATCGCCTATTTGATCGCTGCGCATCATGGAAAAGTCCGTTTCAGTATCCGGGCGCTGCCGGGCGAGACGGAGCCGAAAGAAGAGGATGCCGTTGAGTTTTTTGCTCGCGGACTCTGGCACGGCGACCGCGTTCCCGGAAAACCGACGGACGAGATCGTGATCGGCGATCTCCGAGTTCCAGCTACAGCGCTCGATTTGTCGTTAATGAGGCTCGGCAATGGTTCGTGGCTTGAGCGGATGATTGGCTTGTTAGAAAGTCCTGAGTTGGGGCCATTCCGTCTCGGATATTTAGAAACTCTGCTTCGCTCCGCCGACATGCGAGCTTCTGCGGAAGAAGCGAAGAAAGGAGGAACAGATGAATGAAATAGTATTGGATGGCTGTAGCCCGGTTCTAATCGCCCACTACTTGAAAGCGCTCGGAATTCATCGAACGATTTCGAAGCAAATGGACCCTTCTTGTCGTTCCGCCTGGAGAAACGACACGTTCGTTCTCTATACAAGATATAGTATTAAAGACATCGTCACTTTCTACGAAGAGTCCTTCCAACCATCGCCCATAGTCGCACCATGGAACGGAGGGAGCGGATATTTCCCTGGCGACAAGGGCGCGAAGAAGATTCTAGAAGCAGTAGTGAGCGGGAAAACACCGAAATTCGAGAAACTACGCAATGCGATCAAAACTTGCAGGACAATTTTGGATCGAGAGGGCATTGTCGACAAGCCTGAAGGCTCGAAAAAGCGCGAGCTATTGGAAATACTCCGTTCCGAACTCAGCGACGAGACGGTAGAGTGGCTTGACGCGGCCTTTATTCTCACTGGCGATTCGCCCAAGTTCCCTCCGTTGCTCGGGAAAGGCGCGATCGATGCAAGATTGGAGTTTTCGAAGGGTTTTGCGACTCAAGTATTAGGAGTATTCGACCGAAATTCTGGACAAATCTCAAAGCACGGACAATCGATGTTGGCAGGCTCTCTTTTCGGATTGCCAGTCGCTGGCCAGCCAAAGGATTCTTTGGGACAATTTTTCCCGTCCGCGGCCGGCGGATACAACTCAACCTCTGGATTTAAGTCCGATTCAAAACTCAATCCATGGGATTTCATTTTCTTAATCGAAGGAATTTTCACGTTCACTTCGGCTGCTATTCATAAATTCGGAACGGCACCGCGTCACTCAGCTTCCGCACCATTTACAGTTCGAGCCTCTGCAAATGGATTTGCAACCAGCACAGAATCTGAGGAGTCATTTAACGACTGGGAGATTTGGATGCCGCTTTGGAGTATGCCTGCCTCCTTCAAGGAAGTAGAACAGGTTTTCCGGGAAGGTCGGGCTGAACTGGGAGGTAAGACGGCAAGTAACGGCATCGACTTCTACCGAGCGGCGTGTAGTCTTGGCGTAGATCGAGGGATCACCGAGTTCCAGCGTTTTGGCTTGATTGTAAGAAACGGAGATGCGCACTACGCGACGCCACTCGACCGCGTTCGTGTAAAACGGAATCCGGATGCCGATCTGATCGCCGAGATTGATCCGTGGCTGAGGCGATTTCGGCAGAAGGCGAAGCAGGACAGCCCTTCGCCGCCCTCCTCAATGACGCGCGCCTTGAGACGGATCGAGGACGGGATCATCCGCTTTTGCAAGTCGCCGGAACCAGCTAACGCGCAAACCTTGTTCATTGCTCTCGGCGAAGGCGAAAAGGCACTGAACACGAGCGTAAAGTGGGCTGAGGAAAATTTCCTAAAACCGCTCGGCGGACTCTCTGCCCGATGGATCGAACTGTCCGATGATGGCACGCCTGAGTTCCGCCTCGCCGCGTCACTAGGATCGATGGTCTCCCGTTTCGGAAATGAATGGATGACGCTGCGGTCGCATCTTGAACCGATCCGTTCGAGCAAAAAGGCCGTCTTCTGGAAACCGGAAAACCAACGTGACGTGATGTGGCACGATGGTGAATTCGTCGACGTGATGAATCGAATTTTACAACGGCGTCTGCTGATGGAAAACCGCGTCGATAATAAGGAGGTTACTCATCTGGCGCGCGTCATAGCACGGCCAGCCGACATCGCCAAATTCATCGAGAAGAGGACCGACGATGCCAAGATCGCAAAACTTTTGTGGTCCATGGTGCTAGTCGAATTCCCGAAAGAGCAGATCCGGTTGAAATCATCGGACGACACTCGATTCGCCCCTCCCTCAATGTATGCTTTGCTGCGTTCTTGCTTCCCTCGTGCAGGTCAAATGGGAGATAGCTCCGAAAAACCCGACATCCCCCTCGCACCAATCATCCACCGTCGGGCTGCCGACAATCAAGGAACCGAAGCCTCCCGTCTAGCAGCTCGTCGTCTTCACGCTTCCGGCCTGCGTCCCGCAGTCTCCGAGATCGCCTTCGAGAAGACTGAACGAATCGCGGCGGCGATGCTCTTTCCGCTTTCACGAAAAGCGGAAGCGGAGTTGCTGAAATCGATCCAGCGCCCATCCCGCGATGAAGAAACTCGGACCGAAAAAAACGATACCGAACCTCAATCAATTACCATCTAAACCACGAACTGAAAAACCATGAACTTCGACGCATTAAAAAACGAGCCGCGCCTTCTTCTCGAAGGAAAACTGAAGCCGATCCAGGGGACCCGCTTCCAACCAACGGGTTTCCCCGATCTCGGCGCATCGACCTACGATTCCGGAGGCACCCGGATGCTCCTGGTGGAATCGGCACAGAGCATGGCCAACCGGCTCGAATCCGTGTGTTGGGACGATCCATCGGACGACTGGGTCGACTCATTGAAAGGGTTGCCGTTCGTGCGGGTAGAGGACGGCGAGGGGAATTTGATTATCACATCAATCGAGGCGTCCCATCGGCTGAACAGTCCGTACATCCTCGATGACAAAACGTTCTTCAATACATTGAAAGAGGAACTCGGAACCTTGGAGAAAGGACAGGTGGATCTTCGAAAACTCGCTACGGTGCTTCTTAAATACGACCCCAACTCACTCATTCACGGAATTTTCCTCGCGAAGAAAGAAATCGCCGGCGGACGGATGCGTTTACCGCGAGTGCTCACTTCGTTTATCGAGGCAAGCAATATCACCGTGGCTTCCAGCGGAGGAGTGAAGCTCGACAGCTACGATCCGAAGGGTGACGCGAAGAAGGGTTTCGGCAACGTCCCCTTCCACCGCGATGAGTTCACCGGCGACATCACGATTTACTTCAATGTCGATCTTTCTCAAATCCGCGGATTCGGATTCGATTCCGCCTCTGAAGATTTACTCATCGGTCTGGCGCTTTATAAGATCCAAGCTGTTCTCCATCGCGGGATGCGTCTGCGGACCGCATGCGATTTGGAGTGGGACGGAAAATGGGTGGACGGTCGCAAACGCCCCGATTCATTCGAAGTCCCGTCGCTCGACGAGATATCCAAGGCTATGCCTGGACTAATCTCCGCTGCGGCCGGGAACTTCGCTGTCCCCACCGTGACAGTCGTGAAATTCGAAGCTTAAATCCCCTTCCCAACATGGTGACGCTGAACATCGAATTTCCCGCGAATCGCTATCACGCGACAGCTTGGGGAACCCACGTAAACGAAGGCGTCATCGAATGGCCACCGTCACCATGGCGCATTTTACGGGCTGTCATCGCTTCGTGGCATTTGAAAGAATCGCACCGTGAGAAAATCTCAGAGGAAACGCTCCACCGGCTTGTCGTAAAATTGTCGGAGACTCTTCCCGTCTACCAGATTCCCGATACGTGGCCCGGACATACCCGCCACTACATGCCGGTGATCGCGGGAAAGAACGAAAAGACGACAAAGATTTTCGACGCCTTTCTCCATATCCAAGACGACGAGAAGTCGCTCCAAATCCAGTGGAGCGCCGAGTTGGATGACGAGGAACGCGAAGCATTCGATAAACTGACTGCTTCATGGAACTACCTCGGTCGCGCAGAAAGTCTCGTCATCGCCGGGACTACAGAAGGGGAACGTTTTTCGAGAGATTCCTTTCCGCTCGACCAGGTCGAAAGCGAGTCGGCGACAGAAGCCGACTCAACAAAACAGATTGTTCGACTTCTCGCACCGATTCCCGACAGCATGTTCGAGGAGTGGAGAAGCGAGACTGGCAAGAAGTTGGCTCCGGTCGATTTGTTGTCTGCGCTACAACTCGATACGGCAGACTTCAAAAAACAGGGTTGGAGCCAACCACCCGGCAGCCGCTGGGTTCGCTATCTTGTTCCGGACGAACTACCCACAGCCAACCCGCGAACCCATTCTGGGGGCGACAACCGCGAATTGCCGACCGTAGCCCGATTCGCCATCGTCAGCGACGTGGCTCCAGCGATTTCCCAAGCACTTTCCATCGGTGAACGCGTTCATCAGTCACTAGTGAAGTGGTCCGATGGCCACCCGGTGTTCACCGGAAAAGACCCGAGTACGCACCACCCGCTCGATGGACACATTCATGCGTTCATCCTTCCCGAAACCAACAATCACCGGGGCACGGTGGACTTTCTCACCGTCTATGCGAAAAATGGATTCGATGATGAGGCTCGGCTCGCGCTGGAGGGCGTGAAAAAAACGTGGGGATACGGAGGTCACGATTTGCAGATGATCTTGCTGGGCCTTGGTCAGCCGAAGGATTTTGGTGGAGACAATCCTAGAGCAGGTCACAGCGGAGTCCTCGCGAAGTCCGCCGTATGGGAATCGCTGACTCCATTCATCCCAACTCGCCATGCAAAAGCCACCCGAACTGGCGTTCCCAAAATCGACCCTGAGAACGGATTACAGATCGGTAGCCCCGAACATGAATTGCGTCGATTATTGAAGCTGGAAGAGATGCCAGAAGTGGAAAGTATCGAGGCGGTTGAAAAAGGCTGCCGTGCCGGTAGCCGGACCATTCCCTGTTTGCAATTTCAGCGTCAGCGAAAAACGGGAAAGGGAAAGAGCGCAGGGAGTCGCGGCTATGCTTTCCGCATAAAATTCGTTGAACCGGTCCAAGGGCCAATCGCTGTCGGGTACTCCAGCCACTTCGGTTTAGGCCTTTTCGTCCCAGCGGATTCCTGATAGATTTGCCCTCATGAACTCTGACGACGATACGGAAATCGCTTCATCGAACAGGGTTCAAGCATCCACTGAAGAGGGTCTGGATGACAGAGAAGGAACTTCCGAAATCCCTGAGCCCACAAGTCGCGATTCGCCATCTCAATCCGTCGGATCTTCTCCCACTGCAGAAGACGACAAACTTTCCCCTCTCGCTCATCTCGTAGCCAACCGCATGGGTGAGGGCGATTCCGGAACAGGCGAACTTTTCACCGACCCCCTCCCCTCGCGGATGCTGAACGAGTTTGTCTACTGTCAGCGCCTTTTCTACTACGAGTTCGTCGAGGGTGTCTTTTTGCACAATGCCGACACGCGCAAGGGCAAGGCAGCTCACTCCCGCGTCGACCGGAAAAAGAGTGGTGCCCTGCCGGAGTCGCGGGCGAGGAAAAGAAAGAAGTCCGAAGACGACAGCGCAGAATCCGAGGTGGGCGACGAACTTCCGGAGACGATCCACAGCCGCTCAGTTTCACTCGGCAGCGAGGAACTCGGGGTCACGGCAAAGCTGGACCTGGTCGAAATCCGCAAGCAGGAGGGTGAGCTTTTTTCTGACCTCCAGGTTTGTCCCGTAGAATACAAGGTGGGCTGTCCGAAGGAAGGTGATGATGGTTTACCGACTCTGTGGGACACAGACAAGATGCAACTTGGTCTCCAGATATTGCTTCTGCGAGAAAATGGCTACGATTGCGACGAGGGCATCCTTTTCTATCGGGGGACCCGACAACGGGTCCGTTTACCGATGACGGCGGATCTGAAAAATTGGATCGCCGAGACAATCAATCAAGCGAGACGTTGCGCAGCGTCGCCGACGATTCCGCCGCCTCTGGATGATTCGCCCAAGTGCGTGAGGTGCTCGCTCGCCCCGGTATGCCTACCAGATGAGACCCGTATGATGCTTGAGGGGCCGACAGTGGACACGCCGGATGCCTCCACGCCGGGCACGAAAAGTCCCCGCCGCCTCATCGCCGGAAGTGACGAGAAAAGAGTGGTCTATCTCTCCACTCCAGGATTGCACGTGGGAATCAGAGGAGAGGTCCTGCGGGTCACGAAGAAGAAAGATCTCGTCGAGGAGATTCCGATCCACAACGTCCTTCACCTCGGTCTCTTCGGCAACGTGGAGGTATCGACACCCGCTGTCCGGGATATGTGTCGCTTGGGCATTCCGGTGTCGTGGTTTTCGATGGGAGGTTGGTTCTACGGTCAGACTCATGGGCACGGACTGAAAAACGTGACTACTCGAATCGCGCAGTTCGCCGCCGCTTCGGATGAGTCGGTTTGTCTTAGTCTCGCCAAATCATTTGTTCGCGGCAAGATTCGCAACCAGCGGACGATGTTGCGACGGAATCATGTGGAGCCGGATGACGCAGCTTTGAAGCGTCTCAAGCGGGCAGCGGATGCGGACACTGCGAAAGCGACTTCGCTGCCGGAGTTGCTCGGCATCGAGGGTGCCGCCGCTCACGTCTACTTCGCACGCTTTTCCGGAATGCTGAAGGCTGGTGACGACGATCCCGATCCTGAAGAAGAACAATCCTCGAAGCCGGAGGAGATGAGCTTCCTTTTCGAGAAGCGCAACCGTCGCCCTCCTCTCGACCCGATCAACGCACTGCTTTCGTTTTCTTATTCTATGTTAGCAAAGGATTGCGCGGTAGCAGCAGCGGCAGTCGGCATGGATCCTTACGTGGGGTTCTTCCACCAGCCTCGCCACGGACGGCCCGCCCTCGCTCTTGACCTCATGGAGGAGTTTCGGCCATTGGTTGCTGACTCGAGCGTGCTCAATGCGGTGAATAACCGGGTGGTGACCGGAACGGATTTCATCAGGGCTGGAGAAGCGGTCAATCTGACTCCGGCGGGTCGGAAGCGCTTTCTGCAGGTGTGGGAGCGGCGGATGCGCGACTCGGTAACGCATCCCGTTTTCGGATACAAAGTCAGCTACAGGCGGGCAATCGAGCTGCAGTTCCGAATGCTGGCCCGGGTTTTGACCGGTGAGATTGCCGAGTATATCCCCTTCATGACACGATGAGAAACACCTGGATTGTGACCTATGACATCTGCGACACCAAACGCCTGAGACGGGTTTTCAAGACGTGTAAAGGACGTGGAATGCATCTGCAGTATTCGGTTTTCGAGTGCGACCTGGATCAACAGGAAAAGGCAGACTTTGAAGCGAGTCTCCACAAGGAGATCAATGACGACGAGGATCAGATTTTGTTCATCGACCTTGGACCTGCCGAGGGCCGGGGAAATCGCGTAATTCACGCGATCGGTCTGCCCTATTATTCGATGGACGCTCCCTGCTACGCTCTGTAGCGACGGGATTATTGACGGAGAAAGATCCGACAATACTTGATACAGATCTTTGACAGATATTTTGAACGCGAGCGGTGAAATGGTGAAACTTTCCCCGAGGGCGCTCGCGCGTTGTAATTACCTGATAATCAATCGCATGACACCCCGGAAATCGACATATTCTCAGACGTTGCTACCAAATCAGCCAACCGCTCGCAAACGTAATTCTTGCGAGTTAAGGGTAAGGGACCCATGATTGGTGGCATTCCACTCTCTCCGGAGAGTGGCTCCATTGAAGCAACTCGGAGCGTGATAGGGCTTGGCATCCTCGTCTTGTTCATTCCACTCTCTCCGGAGAGTGGCTCCATTGAAGCTCGGGGTGTGTGATTCACCATTTCAGCGAGTGACCAGCATTCCACTCTCTCCGGAGAGTGGCTCCATTGAAGCGTTTTTAATTCGCTGATCGGTCATCCTCTCAACACCTACATTCCACTCTCTCCGGAGAGTGGCTCCATTGAAGCACTCAATGGATTATCTGGGAGAAGGGAGCGTTCTACCCATTCCACTCTCTCCGGAGAGTGGCTCCATTGAAGCCAGGATGACGCAATCGACGCGCTTCGCGGAGGAATCGTCATTCCACTCTCTCCGGAGAGTGGCTCCATTGAAGCCTTCTTTCTCGACCGGCAACGACGTTCGACGGCTCTACATTCCACTCTCTCCGGAGAGTGGCTCCATTGAAGCGAAAAAAGTCGAGACGGGGTTTGAAGTGCGGATCCGGACATTCCACTCTCTCCGGAGAGTGGCTCCATTGAAGCGTAAGAGTTCAGCGCGTTGAGAACGCGAGGCTCCGGACATTCCACTCTCTCCGGAGAGTGGCTCCATTGAAGCGTACATGAGGAAGATGACTGTCTGTGTACGACTCTGCATTCCACTCTCTCCGGAGAGTGGCTCCATTGAAGCGAAGAGTTGGAGAACAGGAAGCATGCGGCCAGGGAGCATTCCACTCTCTCCGGAGAGTGGCTCCATTGAAGCCACCAGGTTGAGTCACGTGATGAGTCACACCGTCATCATTCCACTCTCTCCGGAGAGTGGCTCCATTGAAGCGAGGACAGCTTTCATACGCTCCCCAAAGGCTGAGGCTTCATTCCACTCTCTCCGGAGAGTGGCTCCATTGAAGCTGATGGTGATCGGATTACTATGGCTCCTGATAGATACATTCCACTCTCTCCGGAGAGTGGCTCCATTGAAGCAAATCGAGAAACTCCTGCTGAAGACGAGCAAAGAGTCCCCATTCCACTCTCTCCGGAGAGTGGCTCCATTGAAGCACACACCCCCCGACATCTAGACCATAACCCAGCAACCTGCATTCCACTCTCTCCGGAGAGTGGCTCCATTGAAGCTGGCGCTGGATGAAAACCCCGGTCCCAGTCGGGAAATCATTCCACTCTCTCCGGAGAGTGGCTCCATTGAAGCTTCGCTCGATTTCTTCAGGATGAATCCGGACGCAGCGCATTCCACTCTCTCCGGAGAGTGGCTCCATTGAAGCCGGAAACTCCCAGATTGACGCGATCACTAAAGAGATCGACATTCCACTCTCTCCGGAGAGTGGCTCCATTGAAGCGGATAATGGCAACTCGTCTCGCTGAAATCAGCCGCCAACATTCCACTCTCTCCGGAGAGTGGCTCCATTGAAGCAAACCGGGGGGATCGTCGAAAGACTTAGATCAGCCGACATTCCACTCTCTCCGGAGAGTGGCTCCATTGAAGCCGGACCATACCACCGGAACCCGAGAGCCTGACACAACATTCCACTCTCTCCGGAGAGTGGCTCCATTGAAGCCTTCATCCGGATCATTGTCCGCAAGCGACTCTCGACCGACATTCCACTCTCTCCGGAGAGTGGCTCCATTGAAGCGAAAAGAAAGCCCTGGTCGAGGGCCTCCCCCAGCGTCACCATTCCACTCTCTCCGGAGAGTGGCTCCATTGAAGCAGGTGAGGCGACCGTTACCGTCCGCCGTCAGCCCCAGCATTCCACTCTCTCCGGAGAGTGGCTCCATTGAAGCGTCCCAGAGGTAGGACTCTGCGGCTGGATGGTTGTGATCATTCCACTCTCTCCGGAGAGTGGCTCCATTGAAGCGTCTGGAAGCTATCCACCCCGGTCGATCATCCTCCGCATTCCACTCTCTCCGGAGAGTGGCTCCATTGAAGCGATCCAACCATCGGGAAGCCTTTCGTGGTCAAATACCACATTCCACTCTCTCCGGAGAGTGGCTCCATTGAAGCCGGAATGGGGAAACCGCATCGAAGTTCTCAACGACCAACATTCCACTCTCTCCGGAGAGTGGCTCCATTGAAGCTTCGCCTGCGCCACATCTCCGCCTGGAGTTCTTCCGGCATTCCACTCTCTCCGGAGAGTGGCTCCATTGAAGCGGGAAGTATGCGCAAGTGTTAGGGGTGACTGCCACTCCGCATTCCACTCTCTCCGGAGAGTGGCTCCATTGAAGCGACTCATTGCGGTGTCACAATTTCGGACAAGTATCGTCATTCCACTCTCTCCGGAGAGTGGCTCCATTGAAGCGAGGGAGGGGACGACTGGAGCCGCTGCCTTATCAACATTCCACTCTCTCCGGAGAGTGGCTCCATTGAAGCATGAACTGCGACTTGTTCAAGCGCCTGTAGCCTCGACATTCCACTCTCTCCGGAGAGTGGCTCCATTGAAGCGACGATTGGGAAACCCTCGGGTGCATCGAGAGTGGCACCATTCCACTCTCTCCGGAGAGTGGCTCCATTGAAGCAAGAAGGTGCTCAAGATGGCTGAGAAGAAACACGGAACATTCCACTCTCTCCGGAGAGTGGCTCCATTGAAGCTCCGTGTTCAACGATCAGGCTGCGAGCGTAGAGGCTGCATTCCACTCTCTCCGGAGAGTGGCTCCATTGAAGCCAGACCGGCGGCAATCTGTTTCGGATCAGATGGCGCTCATTCCACTCTCTCCGGAGAGTGGCTCCATTGAAGCCGGCTGCTCTGCATTAAAAGTGACCGGCGCGACAAAGTCATTCCACTCTCTCCGGAGAGTGGCTCCATTGAAGCACACGCCGGGCGAGGTGATCCTGGAAGGCTCGACGCCGCATTCCACTCTCTCCGGAGAGTGGCTCCATTGAAGCACAGCGAGCGAGCGAGAGACTGTCATTGCATCAGCGGGCATTCCACTCTCTCCGGAGAGTGGCTCCATTGAAGCACCGACGAGCATGATCGTGTAGTTCTCGCCGCCGCCGCATTCCACTCTCTCCGGAGAGTGGCTCCATTGAAGCGCGTGAGGATATGGATGGTTTTCATGTCAGGGTTTCAGCATTCCACTCTCTCCGGAGAGTGGCTCCATTGAAGCTCGGAAGATGTCGGCACGGCTGAGAAGCGCGAGCTGCCATTCCACTCTCTCCGGAGAGTGGCTCCATTGAAGCGCAGATGTCGCCTGCTTGTAAATCTTGATCTCAAAATCCATTCCACTCTCTCCGGAGAGTGGCTCCATTGAAGCTTTCTTCGTCGCCTTGATCAATTCCGCCCGCGTAGCGTCATTCCACTCTCTCCGGAGAGTGGCTCCATTGAAGCGCGAGCTGCTCATTGGCGGCGGTGATCTTGACTTCGAGCATTCCACTCTCTCCGGAGAGTGGCTCCATTGAAGCAAAGTTGGCACGTCGGATGTTCTCGCATTTTCGCCGACCACCATTCCACTCTCTCCGGAGAGTGGCTCCATTGAAGCGCGTTGAAATAGACCTTTGCGCCCGCGCCCGCGATGGCATTCCACTCTCTCCGGAGAGTGGCTCCATTGAAGCATGGGGGCACCGATCTTTGTCGGGCATCCCGACTGCGACATTCCACTCTCTCCGGAGAGTGGCTCCATTGAAGCCGGGAAGTTCGGTGACATACGCCGGGGGCGGCGGCGGCGCCATTCCACTCTCTCCGGAGAGTGGCTCCATTGAAGCACTCACGACAACTTCAGGCGCTTCGTCAGCGGGTTTCCATTCCACTCTCTCCGGAGAGTGGCTCCATTGAAGCCAAATCAGGTCTCACTGACCTCATCCCCGGTGGTCGCCATTCCACTCTCTCCGGAGAGTGGCTCCATTGAAGCGTTGGATTTGTGACAACATGGCGAACGACCGGCGCGGCATTCCACTCTCTCCGGAGAGTGGCTCCATTGAAGCGTGCCTGGGCTTCGTTGCGCCGGTCGGCTGAATTCTGGCCATTCCACTCTCTCCGGAGAGTGGCTCCATTGAAGCAAGGCAACCTACACCCTGGCACCAATCCCGATTGAGGACATTCCACTCTCTCCGGAGAGTGGCTCCATTGAAGCGGCATGTGCGCGGTGTCGCTCGGAGGTTGAAAGCCTGCATTCCACTCTCTCCGGAGAGTGGCTCCATTGAAGCGATGCCGAGACAAACCCACCCTTTCTTTTCATCGGAGCCATTCCACTCTCTCCGGAGAGTGGCTCCATTGAAGCAACGCGGGCATGGTGCTGACGAGGTCGTTGGATTTCATTCCACTCTCTCCGGAGAGTGGCTCCATTGAAGCAAAAGCGCCGCACTTCACATGAAACTCGATCGAAGGATCCATTCCACTCTCTCCGGAGAGTGGCTCCATTGAAGCAAGCCTAAGCGAATCACTTGCGCCGGGTGTCACAACACCATTCCACTCTCTCCGGAGAGTGGCTCCATTGAAGCAAATCGCTGTCTCTCATCTCTCTCCCCGGCTCTAAGCATTCCACTCTCTCCGGAGAGTGGCTCCATTGAAGCTGTAAAGAAGGGTATCAGCGCAAGCCGGATCTGCTCCACATTCCACTCTCTCCGGAGAGTGGCTCCATTGAAGCGCAGCAGGCCTGCCACCGGATCAACGCAAGCAGGCACCATTCCACTCTCTCCGGAGAGTGGCTCCATTGAAGCGTGGACGAGGTGGGTGCGATGCGGGACGAGTGAGTCACATTCCACTCTCTCCGGAGAGTGGCTCCATTGAAGCCGATAAAGGCATGAATGCAATCAACCTTGTCATTGATGCTCATTCCACTCTCTCCGGAGAGTGGCTCCATTGAAGCCACCCGGCCGGCGTCCCGGTTCCCACCTTTTACGAGCATTCCACTCTCTCCGGAGAGTGGCTCCATTGAAGCATTTTCGTATGGCGGCGTCGTGCTTGACTCGGGCGCATTCCACTCTCTCCGGAGAGTGGCTCCATTGAAGCATGAGGATGGCAATTGCCGTCTGTCCCATGAGCATCGCATTCCACTCTCTCCGGAGAGTGGCTCCATTGAAGCAGGCGATCTTCGGGTATCGGGTGATGCGGGATTCTACATTCCACTCTCTCCGGAGAGTGGCTCCATTGAAGCCGAAAAGCTTCTGGGTCTTACCTCCCGTTGCAGCGGCCACATTCCACTCTCTCCGGAGAGTGGCTCCATTGAAGCAAGTGGCCGAAAGCACCGCTCACTACACCGAAGAAACCATTCCACTCTCTCCGGAGAGTGGCTCCATTGAAGCATTTCCGGCCCTACTAAGGCGGGTCGAGCCGCCCCTTCATTCCACTCTCTCCGGAGAGTGGCTCCATTGAAGCGGGGATTTCGTGAGTCACTGAACGCAGCCGCTCAACGCCATTCCACTCTCTCCGGAGAGTGGCTCCATTGAAGCATGCGTAATGGCCAAGCCTGTCGTCAGCACATCCTCCCTCATTCCACTCTCTCCGGAGAGTGGCTCCATTGAAGCGGCATTGCTGGGACTGCTTGAGGAGTCGCAGTTTAACCCCGGCATCTTTGGCGAGGGCTTTCAAGGTAGTCCGGAACTGGCCCGTTCCTTTGCCTGATCGAGAAAGTGAACTGAACGGACTAAGACGTCGCATGTATACGCAAAAAGGAGCCCACGTCGCGGAAATCATTCGCCTTCTCCACGCAGGAGAGTGCTGCGACATCGCTCGATTGAACGAGTTCGTCGACAAACCAAAGATGCAGGGATGAGTTCAGCAGTACGATCCGACACTCTACGAACACCTAAGGATCAGCATCTGAAGATTCGCAGGCTCACTGCGATAACGCAATTCACATCAGACAACCAACGCAACGGCCCAGCTTCTTGTGCAAAAAAAAGCGCCTGAGCATTTTGCTCAGACGCTTCCTAGTTATACTAGAATTATTCTTACCTCTAAGAATTCCTCCTCCAAGGCATTCAAAACCTTGATCGGATTAAAGAGGCGATTTCTCCCGATTTTTAAACTCGGGATTATGCCCATTTTCACCCAGTTGTTAATTGTGCGTTCACAAACACTGAGCTTCTCCGCTAGTTCCGGTGCTGTCACCAGTAGTTTGGCCTTTGTCAAATGTCATATTTTGTGGAATTTGCGCGACAAAAACATTTCTGCTTTTCCTCTTCGCAATCGCTCAGGCTTCTTAGCATTGCTAATTAACCTGACCGTCATTGCCATTCGTAAACAGCCAGCCACCTGGGACTTCTTGCCCAAGCAGCTAACGAATGTATATGACAACGCCGGAAAATGCAAATCCGTGCGGCCACAACCACCTAAGAGGAGGCGGGCGCAGGTAAAATCCCCCAATACGAAACGGCAGCTTTCTGTGTCACCAATGCCCGATAGTGCGCGAAAATCTGCGAAGCATCCTGGTGCCCCATATTCAAAGCGAGTCTTGCCGCGTCTTGGTGAAAAGCGAGATGGTATGAAGCATAGGAATGGCGCAATCCATTATTCGGCCATCGTTGCCAATCATCTCTCTCCTCTTTCTGCTTTTTCGAAAGCGTCTCCGGATTCGAAAATCCTGATTTAAGCTTCGCCTGATCGTGAAGAGCGCGTCCATTTCTCGGCCAAACCGGTCCAGACTTCTTCGCAAGCGGCTGGATCCACTTCCGGAGATTATCTGACATTTCGACGTGCCGATTCTTCGCAGACTTTGCATTGATACCCCGCACGTGGATTGTGCACGTCTCGAAATCAATGTCAGACCAATCCAGCTTTTTAATCTCCGCATCGCGAATCCCGGCAAACAATCCGATAGCGAACGCCGGGCGAATCGCCTGATCCGCTTTCTCAAGAAGGTCGATTGCTTGAGCTACTGTCAAAACTTCAGTATCCGCCTCCACGACTTTCATCGGCTTTACCCGGAGTGCCGGATTCTTGTCGATGTATCCCCACTCGATGGCTTCATTCAAAGCCAACACCAACGCCGTACGATGATGGTTCACCGTCCGCGGATGGAAGTCCTTCGCCAATCCGTGAAGCCATTTCTCGACTTGGGATTTCTCGATATGGGCGACGGATTCATTTCCGAACATCTTCTCAAATCTCCCCAGGCGCTTTGTAAGACCGTCCAGATGACTATCCGAAAGTCCAACATTCGCTCGAGTTTGGAGAACCTCCGCGATGAGATTCTTCACCGAAGTCGAAGTGGCACTCCGCTCGTGATATCGAACAGCGAAATCAATCGCTTCCGGGAGACTGAGCCCGATTCGTTCCAGCTTCTCCCGGCTGTCGATGACTGCCGATCTCTCGGCCACTGTAAGATTGGTGGAGCTGCCAAACTCAACGGATTCCTGCCCTCTCTTCTTCGCCCATTCGACCGCCAGTTTCTCGGTCTTGAACCCTTTCTGGCGATACTTGCCGCCCTCAATGTAACTGACCCGCCACCGATAATTGGGGTGCGATTTCCAACGGGAGACTTTGACTTTGGTACCGAGCCTCGCCCCCGTAGTCCTCGCATCTTCAGCTCCCATGCGACAAAGTCCCTCAAAACGAAGCATTTTCCAGCTGAATCTAGTCAGTATCTAGTCAGCCAAATCCAAGAAAATCGACCAATCGTCCGCAGCCCTTATTTTATCTAGCATCCCCGACAGGAATCGAACCTGTATCTAAGGTTTAGGAAACCCTTGTTCTATCCGTTGAACTACGGGGACTCAGCGGAACGGGGAAAATACACGCGAAGTTCGACCGCTCAAGTGTCAGTTGTCGATCCTCAGTCCTTGTATTTCACGCCGGTCAGGGTTGCCCAGGCTTCCCATTTCCGGGCCATGCGCAGAACTAGCGCCGCCTGACCATCGGCTTGATTGTTCGTTTCGGTGCGGTCCGCCCCCATTTGATACAACTCCCAGCCTTTCTTACCGCCCTTTTCCCAGACCAGTTTCCAATTTCCCTCCCGGATCGCACGGCTCCCGGCCCAGTGCCAGAAAAGCGGCGCCGGGCGTTCCCATTCGAGTTCATTGTATTTCAGGATCGGCATGAGCGAAACGCCCTCTTCTTGAATGATAGGCTTGCCTGCGCGGGAGAGCGGATACTCGCCGCCAGCCATTTCGAGGAAGGTCGGCATGAAATCGATGATATGCCCGACGGCATCGGTCGTCGTCCCGGCCTCCACGACGGCGGGCCATCGCACGAGCAGCGGGGTCGCGACGCCACCCTCATGGCTCGTCGATTTGTAGAGTCGGAACGGAGTATTCTGAGCGTAGGCCCAGTCCGGTCCAACGTGCCCGTAAAACTCCGAGGGACCAAACATCTGATCGGTGAGGCGGCCACCGGGCTCTTCGGGGCAGGCTCCATTGTCAGAAAGAAAGGCGACAAGGGTGTTGTCGGCGATGTTCAATTCATCGAGCAAGTCGAGGACCCGACCGATCTCGGCATCCATGCGATAGACCATCGCGGCATAGACTTCCATGCGTCGCTCTTCCCAGGCCCGCTCCTCTTCAGGAATGCTTTCCCAGGACCGGTTGTTCGGGTTCGGCCCGGGATTGGGAAACACTTCGGGGTCGATGAGACCCATTTTGACCTGTCGCTCATAGCGGGCTTTTCTCAACTCATCCCAACCACCGGCATAGCGGCCTTTGAATAGGGCGATGTCTTCGGGGCTGGCATGAAGGGGATAGTGCGGAGCGGTATGCGCAAGGTAGTGAAAGAATGGTGTCCCTTTTTCTACCTCGCGCCTAATCGTGGCAATCGCATGATCGGTGAATGATTCCGTTGTGAAATAGTCGTCAGGGAACTCGGTGATCCTCTCATCGTTTTCACCGAAAAACCTCGTGCGCCCGCCTTTGAAAGGAGGATCCGGCTCGGATGGATCAAAGAAATTACAACACCCGTCCCACAGCCCGTAGCTGGATTGAAAACCGCGATCAAAGGGACGATGCGGCGCTTCACTCCCATTGTGCCATTTTCCGCTCAAGCCGGTGGCATACCCTGCGTCCCCGAGCGCCTCGCCGAGGGTCACCATATTTTCGGAGAGCAGCTCGATTCCCTTTCCACCGTTGCGGGGGTAGAGCCCGGTGAGAAGACTGGCCCGCGTTGTCGTGCATTTCGCGTTGTTATAAAACTGGGTGAACCTTTTCCCCTCTCCGGCAAGTCGATCCAAATTCGGGGTTTCAATTTCCCCTCCGAAAGAACCGATATCAGACCAGCCCATGTCGTCGGCCATGATGAGGATGATATTTGGTGGAGCTGAGATCGCAGGTTCAGCTTTCGTGGATTCAACCCACAGAGAGAGACAGAGAAGACACAAAATTCCAGAACGCATAGCTTATCGTAACCGTTTCGGTCGATTCACACAGGAACTCGATTGCGCCAAGCGCCATCGTTTCCGCTGTTGCGGCATCTCAAGGATTTCGATAGAGTTCGCCCTCATGAAGCGTTTCACCCCTCTCGTCGCCCTCCTCATGGCTCTGCCGCAACTCAATGCGGAGGAGACCTCGACGACCAATCTCCCGCCGGATCCATTCGGCACCATCGATGAAGCTGCAAAAGCTGGAGATTACCCCATCGAAGTCGATCGGACGCGCGGTGCCTTCACGCTCGATGCCAGCGACGGCCAGTATCAGCCCGGAAGCCATTTCGCGAACTGGTTCTGGAATGCAAAAATTGAACGCTGCGGCAATTACTATGTAGGTCTGATCTACGATTCATCCCGCCCCAAGCTGGGCGTCCAGCTGAAAGTCGGGGATTCAATTCTCAAGGGCTACGCGCCACGAACCAATTCACTCATGGCGAAAGATCCCATGATTCTCGGAAAGGGCTACATCCCGGAGCCGGGCGAATATTCCGTCACGATGCTCACGGGAGACCAGTCGAACGTCCCCACCTTTCAAGTAAAGGGCGTCCACTTCAGCCCCGCCCCTGAAAATGAACCCCATGGTCAATCAATTGACGGCTCCATCGTCCTCGATGCGGCAACTGCAACAACCTATTCGGAAACGATGCGATACGAGCGAGGCGAGGAGAAGAACTGCCTCGGCTTTTGGACCGACGTCGATGACTGGGCGGAGTGGGTTTTCGACGTCACGACAAGCGGTGAGTTTAAAATGACTATTTTCTACGGCTGCGGCGAGGGGGCCGGAGGCAGTGAAGTTGCTGTCTACCTCAACGATCAAACTCATGAGTTCACCGTCGCAGAGACGGGGGGATTTCAGGAATGGAAAGAGCTCGATCTGGGTATCGTAAAGCTCGACTCCATCGGGGAGAACAAATTGGCCGTGATCCCGAAGAGCAAGGGTGAAAAGGCAGTCATGGACATTCAAAAGATCGTCCTGACACCAAGCTCTTAAAACATCGTCCGGCGCCAGCAAGGTTTCATGGAGTGGCACCAGCCCCTCGCTCTGTTTTCGGATCGACTTAGCCCGGTCTTTGTCCGGGACTTGAGACAGGTCCTTCGATCGCCCTTGATCGCCGCCTCGTTTCTGATTCTGCAAGTCTCCGTTCTTGTTATTACCGGGCTCGAGCTTGCTTTGCTCCAGGTTGGCAATGGAGGAATCGGGGCTCCATTTCTCGCCACCGCCCTGACTTTCTTCCTCGCGATCGGGTTCGGGATCGCGCTGCCCCTAACTGCTATCGGAGCGTTGCAGCCTGAGCTTGGGGCCGGGAAAAATATCGAGCTTCTTCTCACTGCCTCCCTTTCGCGATGGAAGATCGTAAGGGGTAAATGGATTACAATGACGGCCCTGAGCCTCCTCCTGCTCATTTCGATCACGCCTTTTTTGACCGTCCGATACTTCCTCGGGAGCGTCGATTTAGTCGGAGCGGTTGAAGTCTTTTTCTCGACCCTGATTGCGAATGCCGTGATGAACGCCGTTGTCATTGGGGCATCCGGATTCCAGAGCTACATCTCACGAGGTTCGACGATTCTCTTTCTGGGGATAATCTTCTCGATCAGCACGGCCATAGGTGTTGCCGGGGGCTCCGGTCTTTCCTCCCTTCAACAACTGATTCATCGCACCCTGGGAAGTGCCATTGCCGGAGCGGTCATCATGATTCTTGGACTACAAATTGGACGCGCCCGGCTCAAGCTGTTTTCAACATTCGAGAATCCACCTTCGACCGGCGGCATTTTTGTGATGGCGCTTGTTTTCCCCATTCTCCAGGGGGTCGCTCTCGGATCGGGAGGCTCGATTACTCTCATCATCATCTCGCTTTTGTGGCTGTGGCTCGCATTCCTTATTGATCGCCCGCATCGAGCATCTTACAGATACCGTGCTCCCGTCTCATCCCGTTGATATGTCGAACTCCAGTCTTTATTCCTCTATTAAAAATGCTTTCGAAAAAGCGGACTGGGCCTTTGCCGAAGTCGCCGGTCAGGAAGTGATTCGAGCGGGTTTCGAGGCGCATCACACCCGCGTCGATCTCCATGTTCAGGCATTTGAAAAGCTCAGTACAGTTTCCGTGGTTTCCGAGTCATCGAATAAAACTTCCGATCCGGCAAAACGGGAACGTCTTGCCGAATTGACGATGCGAGTGAATCAAACGCTCACGGTGGGAAATTTTGAAATGGACTGGGAAGCCGGCCGCCTCATGTTTCGCCTCAGCAATATTTTTTCCACTCCGGAGGGCGATCTCTCGATCATTCAGGGGCTGATTCATAACACGGTCGGGGAAATGGATCGTATCGCACCGCTGGAAGGAATGATTTTTCAGAGCGACGGGCCTGCTCTTGCCGCTTTGAATTTAAAAGCACTCATGCAAAGGGATGACTTGCTCCCTCCCGTGGAAGCGGACGATGCCTCCAATTAAACCTTCTCTCAATGGGCTCAAACTATCCGACTAACGAACGGATCTTCATCCTTAAGGGTGAGGAAACGCTCGGCCCGTTTGAAATTGACGGAATCCTTGAGAAACTGGATGAGGGATTTCTCTGCCTCGACGACGTCTGTCTCCGTGAAGGTGCCTGCGAAACTGAACGGCTGCGTGAACTCCTCGACTGGGAAGAGTCGATACCGGCACCGATGAACGAGGACTTCGCTTCTGAACGCGACAATGCAGATGAGGAGGACGCTACTCACGACGAAGAACGCGATCTGCGGCGGCACTCTAACAAACCACTTTATCACGGGCATCGCTCGATGGTGACCTTCCCCCTTGCCTTTATTGGACTCGTCGGCGGCTCGATCAGTGCAGTCTGGCTCTACTCGACCGATCCTGCCTTTACCTTTGTCGGAATCACGATTGCGATCCTCTCACTGGCTTACCTCAGCCTGATGCGTTACACACGTGAATATTTCATCACCGAGAAGCGGGTCGAGCTCGTCTCGGGACTGATCGCCCGCAGCTCGAAGGAGGTCAGAATCACCGACATTCGCGCGGTCAATATTTCCTGCGAAGGCCTCCCGGGGATGATCGGCGTGGGAACGGTGGATTTTTTCACGATTGGTGACAACCCCGAAGTCAGCTTTTCACACGCGTGGGCAGCCAAAGAAATTAAGTCGCTGGTCAGGAAATTGCAGGATTCGTCCGGGTCATGACCGGTAAAGGCAATGCCTGACACAACCATTCTTCAGGCAACGGGAACCTGAACCGCTTCATAGATCCGAATCGAAATCCAGACGATAGGAAATATCATGAGTCCGCAATAGACTCTGTTCACGAGTTTTGCGTAGAGAGAGCGCTGCAACTGCCGCCGATAACGTTCCGCAATCCAGATGAACGTCAGAAGGAGCGGGATAAAGAGCGCCGTCGTCATCGAATTCCCGGGAATCACGGCATTGCCAATCCCCGTGTGAGCCAGGGTAAGACCTGTCATGATTAAGATAAAGAGAAGCATCCAGCGCGCGCTGGCTCCTCTCACCCTCCAGACCTCCTCACTCTGATGTCGCATCGCAATCCGGTGAATAACGGCGACCATTAAAAAGACAAAGAAGCCGTAAAACAGGATCCAGCCACTTCGACCGAGAACACTCGATTTCAACTGTTCTGCCGCCCCTTCAGTAGCGCGGGCGGCGAGAAGGCCAAAACCATTCTCCCGAATGAATTTCATGAGGCCGGGCTTGTTAGAAGGGGTCAAGGATTCTAATGACTCTTTATCGGAATAGGCTTGCTGGAAACGGGATGCCTCAGCTCCATTAGCCATCCAAACAATATAGTTTTGATAGGAATGGAGCGGGTTCCCAAATCGCTCGTTCGAAAAACTTAACCTCGGGCCAGTGACAATGAGAAAGGCCGTGATCAGCATCGCGAAGCCCACCAGTTGATTCGAATTCACCCACCCCGATTCACTTTCACCGGATTTCCTCGTCCGCCGCGATTCGAAAATCGATCGAACAATAGAAACGGTGACGAAGGCGGCCACCATCGGCCAGATCGGCGGTCTCACGAGATAGGTCAGTCCGAGAAAAACCCCAAAGACCGCATAGATCCAAAGTTTGTTTTGGCGGATCAAACTAAGCCCGCAAAGCCAGGTTAAAACAACGAGCAAATAGTAAACTGCATCCGGGCTGAAGAACGCAGATCTTTCTAAAATGACCCCGAATCCGCCCATCAAAATAATGGCGGCTGATCCTGCGAACGAAAATGCCCTCGCGGCAACCAGGCCAAGAAGAACCATGACCGTGCAGGACAAGATCAAATTGAACCACTTTCCGCGGAGGAAAAGCTCATCCGGCGGCAGCGCGGAAAACGGAGCCATGAGCCAGGGCCAGAGAGGCTGAACATTTCCGTCGGTGTAGTGAGGGAAAATTTGCGTGACCCGGTTCGTGATCGCCTCCTCAGACGCCCCGTAAGTGTCGCTGTTTGCCACCGATTGATAGACTGATTCGATGTGCCCGGCCTGCAGATTCCCCACCCGTGAAGAGTTTTTCTCAACCACCAGAATAGCTCCCAGGAAAAGGTAGGCCCAGGTGTAAAGCATTAGGAACCCGAGGAACAAATACCATTTCCCCCACGACTTCCTCTTTACCGGTGGGGCCTGCTCTACCGCTTCGACTGTTGTTGAGGAGTTCATGACTCAGGGTCTCGTCGTTCGAGGCGGGACTCGGATTCGGCGAGACGAATTTCTGATTTTTTGTAATCAATCAATCCGGAAACCCGCTTTGCGTCGGTCAACGAGTCCTTTGCGAGATAGAGATCTGCACTTCCAATGTTCGACCCGGGGAATCCTTCAAGTTTATCGGCGCTGACCGTCCGGAAGGTAAGGCGCTTCGGTTGAAACCAACGTGAAACAAACTCGACCGCCTCGATCTCGCGGTATGCAAAACGCAACGACTGGATGGGATTCTTACGGAAGGCTCGATCCTTCTGCTTAAACTGCAGTATTACTTCCGATGCCTGACAGAGCAGCTTCCCTTCAACCGCGTCGTAGCCCATGGCGTCACCCGCAGGGTTCTCGAAAGAGACCGACAATTCGTCAAATACCGTTAGTAATTCACTCACTGGTTCGAAACTTCAATTTCCTCGTAAAGAGCCTCAGTCAGGAGCCTCGGCAAGCCAACCAATTGATCCGTTTCTGCCGGTTCTTCCAACTCGAAGCTGAGGCTCAGGTGAGCCGCTGGCTGTATCCCCCGAACCAGACAGGTCCAGTTTTCTCCATCTCCCGAGGTCACTTGAGTCACACCGGGTGAGTGATGGTTTTCGAGTAGCCCCCAGGGAGAAGCCGAGCCGAGATTTGGTCGGGCTTCGTCATTAGCACGATCACCTGCCCGATATAATTCGTTGCCAAGGTCATCGAAAAACACGCAGTATTGCGCTGAGAATTCCTCGCGAAGACGAGCCGCGAGAAAGTCAAAACGAAGCCACAGCGATTTTGGCACTGGCTGAGGAGGTGCCGTCGCTTCAACTTCAGGGTCCTTCTCTTCTTCCACCGGAGCGTCAATCGCCTCCTCAAAATAGATTTCCTCTTTCTGAATCGGAGCCTGCTCACTCTTGATTAAATTACTCGAATCAACCTGTTCCCGGGCATCAGCGAGCGACTGCACGGCGCGCTTCGCCTCGATACCCTTTGCGGGCTTCGCTTCGACTGATTCAGAAATCGAGAGGGCCTCCCCCAAAAACAAGGACCTGTTCTCCGCCTCGGATGCGGAAATTTCTTCAATGACGACGTTCTGAATAATTTCACCTTCCTGAACTTGATCGGAATCATCGAGAAAATCACTGGTCATCACACTTACCGCAACCTCATCATGCTGGATCACCTCGCCTATTGAAACTGCGTCCATCGCATCGAGCTGATCGAGAGGAATCCCCATCCCTTCTCCAAGAAGCGGGGAAGAAATAAGCAGACCGGGGATTGATTCTAAGACTACTCCGCCCTCGGCTTCCACTTCGGCTTCCACTTCGGCTTCCACTTCGGCTTCCACTTCGGCTTCCACTTCGGCTTCCACTTCGGCTTCCACTTCGGCTTCCACTTCGGCTTCCACTTCGGCTTCCACTACCGTTGATTCTTCAGGAGTTGGAGGTCCCACCGGTGTTTTTCCAGGAGCTTTTTTGAATTTTCTCTTCGAGCACGCTCCCACCAATTGTTCTAACTCGTCACGATCAATCCACGAATTGCTCATAATTTATTGAATGGGTAATGCCTGATTCGTCGTAGAGGTCGGTTCGTTCTTCAAACTCGGCAGCCAGTTGATCAAAAATCAAAGACGAGGGGGAAGCACGCTCGCGAAGCAACGCGACGGGGAGAGCCGCCCGACTGGCTGCCCGGAAATCTTTATGCTCCGGAATGACGGTCTCAAAAACCATTTCCGCCGGAAGCAGGTCCCGAAATTCCCTTTGGTCGGCAAGACTTGATGAATCTTCCGGATCTGAAAGAGAAAGTACAAATCCTGCGAGACGCGGGCCTTCCCCCGCTCCCTCATAACCAGCGCGCGCCGTTGCGATGACGCGCAATATCTGGGGAAGACTCCGCAGGCAAAGTTGCTCAGGACGCTGCGGCACCAGAAAATAGTCAGCATTGTGACAAATGCCAAGGGTAGCCGGTCCTAATCCGGTCGCCGTGTCGAACAGCACCAAATCGAAGTCGAGTCCGCGAATTGATTGGTCGAGCTGCGCAATCCTCTCGAAACTGACTTCGCCCGGAACACCTTCTTCCAACAGTCCGTCGATCGACTGCCGACTTCCTCTCGTAAGTAGCGACAGCCCGCTCAATTTGGTGCCGTGTACCGCCGACTTTACTGCTTCAGGATCGATTTTTCCAGTCGAGGTAAGAAAATCAAAATAGCCAACCGCATCTTTCGCTTTCTCCGTCAGTGAGAAGCCCGCTCCCCCCTGAATATCCGCATCGACAAGAAGAACCCTCCACCCACGTTTCGCGAGAGAATAACTCAAGTTCACTGCAATGGTGGTTTTTCCTACGCCTCCATTTTGGCTGGTAATAACAACGCTTATCACAATCAGTTCTTAATTTTCATAAACCTACCCCAAAAGCTTAGTTCGAACGACTAATTTCGCGAGGAAGCATCGCTTTAAGGGGCAAAAATATTGTCATCGCATTCGGTTTTTCGTAAGCTCTTCAATCGAGTCGGTCGCATTTGCCTCCGCAAACTTCATTTACCTCCTTTATGCAAAAATTCCATCCTATCACTCTTTTCGTTACCCTCTTCCTAATTGCAGGGCTCAACCTCCTGCAGGGCGATGAGATCAAACTGAAAAACGGTGAATCCCTTCAAGGTCGCATCACTTACGAAGCGGATGACATTGTTAAGATTGAAATCACCATTTCGGCATCAATCAAAGAAACAAAAATCATCGGAAGAGGAGACATCGCTCAGATCATTAAGGAGGCCCCGGACAGCGTCGCTTTCAAAAAGATCGAGCAAATGATACCGGTCGGATCGCTGATCAGCGCCGGTAACTATCGTACCCTCCTCGAGACTGGTCCTGATTCGTTCCTGAGAGCATTTCCCGACAGCGTACATGCTGACAGGGTGAAAGAAATAAAGGCGCAGCTCGATGAGGAGTTGGACAAAGTTGAACGCGGTTTTATTAAACTGGAGGAAGACTGGCTATCGCCGCAGGAACAGGCTGAATACGAAACCCTCGTTAAGTCGCGCGTGCAACTTCTTCGGATGCAGTCAGTTGCCCAGGCGGGGAACTACAACGCTTTAATCAGTGCGATGCGGGAATTTCAGATTATCGAGGAAAAATACAGCGGCACCCCGGCGTTCCACAAAGGTCTCGAGGCAACCCTGCAAATACTTCCCTCTCTTGGACGGCAGTTGCAGGGCATGCTTCGTGATGTCGAATATCGAAATGCAGAATTTGAGCGGAACAAAGCTGCTCTTGATGAAATCGCGAGAGGTCAGATTGAAGCGGCCCGCAAAAAGGAGGAAGACAACTATCAGGCCGGCCTTGCTGCTGATAAAAAGGCCGGAATCAAATGGGTCCGGCTCAATTCAAGATCAAAGGCTTCAATCGAGAGTTACCTGAAATTGGCAGGCGGAGAACTCCAGCGGATTCGTGACTACGATCCTGAGCAGTTAAAAATGCAGGCTGAGAAACTTGTCGAAGTCGATGAATTAATCGCGAAGGGAAACTACGATCTTGCCAAAACAAAGCTCACCGAAGCGGCTGCCATCACGGGAAAAACTGCCAGCGCAGGCAAGAGCTCATCCAAAGCAAAAGGAAGCACAAGCTACATCGGAGCACTCAGTGGTAAGCTAAACTCAAGAGTTGCAGAGAAGAACGCGAAGGAAAAAGCGAGAGAAGAGGCGGCAGCTTCCGAGGCGCTCGCGGCGAACCTTAAGACAAAACCTAAGAAGTCGAACGCTCAGGACGGCGAGGCGGAACCGGGCGGCGAAAGTGACGAGTCCGCAGTCGAGGACGCTAACAAGAAGGCGGAACCCGAAAAGACTCCCGAAGATATGTTCGCAGCACTCTCGGGAGCAGAGGGTGCTGCCGCAAAGGAGACTTCTCCCGAATCAGGCAAATCGAAAGGAAAACCCAAAGATCGTGACGAAGAAGAAGACAAGCGCCCCCTTCCGGTCGCGGTGGATGAGGGAGGAGGAATTTCTCTTTCGCTCATTGTTCCTATCGTTACCGTGCTACTCCTCGTGACCGTTGTGCTGCTCAAATACTTCGGCATCGGGAAGAAAAAAGAAGAGGGCGACGAGTCTTCTGCTGAGTAAGACACTGACGGCTTGGGTCTTAAGCAGGCTCGCGGGAAGACGCGCTTCACGGGAGCCGCCGCTGTGCGGCCTTCGGCAACAGTCTTCGTTGAAAAAACCGTCGGCGCGGCTTCAAAGTTCGCACGACGTTACTCCCTACTTTTCCTCTTTTCATATGAAGCTCCACCAATCGCAAGTTTCCCTTGTCGTTTTGCTGTTCGCCCTGCCCGTTCCCTCCCCTGGCGACGAGGGCCATCACCCCGGTGATCTTCAATTTCGACGTCAGGCCGCACAGCGCATGATTTTCGATGCGCAACAATCGATTCCCCTCTCATCACTCCGGCCATCGACAATTCTCGATTTCGATTTGATGCATCCAGAGATCAGAGGAGTAGATGGCGTTGGAAGCGCCGCAGACTGGAAACTTGAAGGATCGACTCTCACCGCAAAAAGCGGAGAGACAATGGCTAAGTCGATGCGCTGGGTGGGCGGATTTAACCCCTTTGGCACCTACGATTTATCACTGAGTGATTTTAACGGCACTGGCAATTCCGGTATCATGTTTCGAGATTCTTCTACGGGAAATTCCCTGTCGGCAGCAATACATTTCGAAGACGGCAGGGCTGATAAAATCACGTGGGTCGCCACATTTGACGGTAGCGGCCCCATCAAACAAGAGTGGCCCTTCCCTGATGAAATTTCCGAGCCTGAAATCACTCTCCGTGTGCAGATGGCAGCGGTCGGAGCGAATATTTTCATTGAGTCCGCCGGGAAATCGATCCTCGTCGGTTACACCGATTTCTCAGAAACGGTCGATTTACGCCAAGTGAGCCTGATCCGGAATCATGACTTTGGAATATTTACGGCGCTGCAACCAAATTCATCATTTTCAATGAAGGGAGCTTCCGCTTCGTTAAGTCCCGGTTCAGGTCAGGCCGACATACGGGCGATTACTGATCACGAAGGGAAACCACTTCTAGATGACGGAAGACTCTGGTTCACGATCACAGTGAGAGGGCGCGCGCTTCCTCATCCTATGCAGGGAGTATTCTCTCTGAACCCATCGGTATTTGATCTGCAATTCGAGGGAATTATTGTTTTCGACATGGGGGATGGCCTCCTTCGGAATGAGCTAGCCTCGCACCTCTTCTTTGACTCAGAATCAGGAGAATGGAGAGGTTGGACAACCGGATTCAGCGCCCTCGGTGGGGCGGGTCGGGAAGAGAGCAAAACAATTCTAGCGGTATCTTCAAAGCGTGATCCAAGACGCGGCTTTGCGGTAATGAGGGCAAAACCCGTCGGCATCGAAGGAGCCCATGAGGATCCGCACGGAATTTACGACAAGAAAGCAGGGAAATGGCGACTGCTGCTTTGTGAACATCACGAAAAATACCGTGCCGGAATCTGGGAAAGTGATCATTGGGATCACGGGTATGAGCGTCTCGCGGGCCCTGTCCCCATGGACAGCACCGGAACCATGATTCAAACTTTCGGAGGGAAGAGATTTGTACTATTTGGAAGTGCTGACAGAACCATCTACATCGCAACCTATCCGGATCTAAAACCAGCTGGTGAACTCAACATCGACCTACCTCCATGGAATGATGACAACGGCACTCGAATCTGGCCAAACATCATCCCACTACCTGAAGGCTATCCGGCGCCTTACATCGCCTTAATGATGGACCGCGTGAATTTCCCCGGCATGCCAAAGCCGAACTGGACCTACGGAGCACTTTACCTTTACCACGGCTACCCGATTGAAAGGTAACGAAGGCCCAGAAGATGCGAGGCAGAGGAACCGTCGGACATCTCAACCCCCAATCGAGGCGGGATTTTTGTAAGGGTCGCTAACCTCTTCCGTAAGCGTCATGCGTGCATGTATTTGACGCCGATTACAACAGGCCCAGGCTGGAAACACCTTGTGTTCATCGGAACGGGGAAGCCACTGGCGCGAAAGACTGCGGTGATCTACTCGATCTTCGCGAGTTGCCGCAGTCGTAGCATCGACCCCTACGCCTACATCAAAGATGTCCTGACACGGCTCCCGACGATGACGAACCATCAGATCGTTGAGATCACTCTGCAGGCCTGGAAGAAGGCGAATCACGGAAACGTCAAGACGCGCTCGGCTTGACGCTTACATGCTTACATGCTTACTAATCAAAACTGGAATCCAGTTACTAGGATATAAAAAAACCGCCCTGTAAACAGGGCGGTTAATTTAAATAACCTGGCGGCGACCTACTCTCACATGGCCTATCGCCACACTACCATCGGCGCAACAGCGTTTCACTTCCGGGTTCGGAATGGGACCGGGTGGTTCCACTGCGCTATGACCACCAGAATCCTTCCCTCAACAAATGAGGGCAGAACTCTGACAATCCAATCAAAGCCTCTCTCGACGAGATCTCTGACAACTGCATAAAAATTTAGTCTAACTATACAAAAAAGAAATTAGCTGAAACAAGCCAAACGGATGATTAGTACTGCTCAGCTACATATATTACTATACTTACACCTACAGCCTATCGACGTGGTAGTCTTCCACGATCCTTCAGGGAGAGTTTATCTTAGGAATAGCTTGACGCTTAGATGCTTTCAGCGCTTATCTAGTCCGCACTTAGCTACCCAGCCGTGCCCTTGACAGAACAACTGGAACACCAGAGGTGCGTCGTTTCCGGTCCTCTCGTACTAGGAAACGAACCCTTCAACTCTCCTACGCCCACAGAGGATAGAGGACCGAACTGTCTCGCGACGTTCTGAACCCAGCTCGCGTGCCGCTTTAATTGGCGAACAGCCAAACCCTTGGGACCTTCTCCAGCCCCAGGATGCG
>Ga0222672_1000194_pt1 | contig 31820 bp, 52 predicted proteins | sample AntAcemetagen799_FD_179810 | JGI IMG/M metagenome (GOLD analysis project Ga0222672, IMG submission 179810) | Saline water microbial communities from Ace Lake, Antarctica - #799 | ecosystem: Environmental > Aquatic > Non-marine Saline and Alkaline > Saline | place: Antarctica: Ace Lake...
CCAGTGGATTGCGGACAATTGGAAATAGCGCCCTGGCCCGACGCTCGGCTCAGTCCGGACGGTCTGATCAAGGATGTCCGCGGCGACCACGTGGGCCGCTACAGGTGGGCTACGGAGCGTTTGCGGGGCGTCGGGGCACTGGTCATCGATGCCGGCTGTAACTGCGGCTACGGGACCTCGATTCTGGCAGCAGCGGGCATCGAGGTCCTGGCGGTCGACAACTGGGTCGAGGGTCTGGATTGGGGCCAGGCGCAGTACGATGCCGACGCCATCACCTGGCGCGAAATGGACTTGGACCGGCCGTGTGCACTCTCTCCGGCCGGCGCCGTGGTGGCGTTCGAAATCATCGAGCACCTGCCGGACCCTCGGCACTTGTTACGGTCCGCTCGATCGGCGGCCCCGCGGTTGCTGGCGAGCGTGCCGAACGAGGCGGTCTGGCCGCACGAACCGCGTCTGTTTCCGGTGCACCAGCGCCACTACCGCCGCGCCGAACTCTTGGCGTTGCTGACGGAAACGGGCTGGAATCCGGTTGGCTGGTACGGGCAACGGGGCGGGAGTTCGCCTGTCGAGTCCGCCGTCAACGGCCGGACGCTCGTGGTCGAATGCGTAAGGGCTGAGGAATGAGAGCTGCAATTCATGTCAACGGCGCAGCGCATCAGAGCGCCAATGCGCGGGCCATGCGCGCCGGCCTCGAGCGCCACGGCGTTGAGGTTGTGCATGCTGCGGTCGACGTGCCGGTCCTGTGTGACTTTGCCGTGATCTGGGGATGGCGCCAGCCGGCCGTGTCGGCGAACGGACCGACCCTGGTCATGGAGCGCGGCTATATCGGCGACCTCGAGAACCGCCGGCGCTGGACGTCGCTGGGTTGGGACGGGCTCAACGGTCGCGCTCGTCGACCAAGCCCCGATGCTGGCGAGCGCTGGGACGCGCACTTCGAAACGATGATGCAGGCGCCTCGCGACGGTGGCGCCTACGTTTTGCTGGCCGGCCAATGCCGGGGCGATCGCGCCGTCGCGGGAACCAACATTGCTTTGTGGGCGCGCGATACGGCCCGCCAGTTGCAGGAGCTGACCGACTTGCCGATCAGGTTTCGCCCGCATCCGCAGGAGCTCTCGCCATGGGACGTTCATGGCGTTGCAACGTCGGATCGCACGCTTGCCGAGGATCTGGCGGAGGCGGCGTTTGTCGTGACGTTCAATAGCAACGCCGGTGTCGACGCTGCTCTTGCCGGCGTGCCGGTGGTCGCCGTCGACGAGGGCGCCATGGCCTGGCCTATCGCCGCACATGAGCTGACCGCCACCCCTGTGCTGCCGGGGCGGCGTACGTGGGCTACGCAGCTGGCGTTCTGCCAGTGGACGGCCCAAGAGATCGAAACCGGAGAGGCGTGGGAGGCGTTGCGCGAATGTATGACGGCCGATTGACGCTGGTCACCGCGCCGGCCTTTGAGCCGCTGACGCAGGCGGAGGCTTGGGCACACCTGCGGGTGCCGCTACTCGGCAGCCCTGCGGCGCCTGCGGACGAGACGAACATCGACCGACTCATTCAGCAGGTGCGTGAACACGTTGACGGCCGTGACGGTTGGCTGGGCCGTGCGCTTGTGACGCAGACGTGGGACCTCAAGATGGACGGGTTCCCGCGCGCGGCGATCAAGCTGCCCTTGCCGCCGCTGCAGTCGGTGACGTCGGTCACCTACGTCGACGGCAACGGTGATAGCCAAACGCTCGCCGCGTCGGGGTACACGGTGACCGGTGTCGGGGAATTGGGCCCGGCGCGCATCGTCCCGTCCTACGGCAACAGTTGGCCGACGACGCGCAACCACGTCGACGTCGTGACGGTTCGGTTCGTTTGTGGCTACGCCAGCGGCAGCAGCCCGGACGACAACACGAAGGTCCCGGCGGCGATCAGGGGCGGCCTGCTGCAGTTGCTGGAGCATTGGTACGACAATCCTTCGGCGGTCAGCGTCGGCGGAAGCGTGGCACCGATGCCGATGGCGGTGGAGTCGCTGCTGATGCCCTACCGCGTGGAGATGTAGCCCGTGGCGTCGACGAAACTTGTTTTGCGGTTTCAGGACGATGGGGTTGCGGATGCCGTCCGCGAGTTCACGTCGCTTTATCGCGGCGGTGCCGGCGTGCCGACCTATCTGCGAGACCGCGTTGACGGGATGCTCGCTAATCGTGGGCAGGGGTTCCTGCGCTTTGAGCGGCTGACAGTTAGTCCAGGCCATGAATTGCTCGCCATCCTGGCGACGCTACGCGCGATCCGGGGAGCGTCATGCAGCTTGGCACCCTAGACCGCTACGTCACGATCCAGCAGGCGACCAAGGCGCAGGACGCGGCGTTTCAGGAGATCGAGACCTGGTCGACCTATGCGCAGGTCTGGGCCAGAAAGATGGATATCCGCCCGCGCGATCGCTTTGCTGCCGATCAGGTCATCGAGGAAGAGATCACGACGTTTCGCGTGCACTACATGTCGGCGCTGACCGTCGAGATGCGCGTCGTCCACGACAGCAAGACCTACGAGATTATCGGCATTGCTGAGCTCGGGCGCCGCGAGGGTCTGGACGTAACAGCGAGAGCGATGTTGCCGTGAGTATTGAGACCGCTGTCGCCAATTATGTGATCACCGACGGAACGGTGGCCGGGCTCGTGGTTGCCCGCATCTACCCGCTGCGGCTACCCCAGAATCCGACATACCCGGCGCTTGTGTTCCGTCGGGTGTCGGGCCCACAGCTGCACAATCTGGCTGGCGCCGCCGGTCGCGCGACGCCCAGGCTGCAGATCGATTGCTATGCCGAGACCTATCTCGAAGCCAAGGATCTCGCGGCGGCGGTCAAGGCGCGGCTGGATGGTTACCGAGGGACCATGGACACGGCGGATTCGCCCGCGGTTACGTTCACGGTCGACACCTGCAAGTTGGAAAACTCGTTGGATTTCGACGAGAGCGATGTTCCCAACAAGACGCTGCACCGCATCGCCCAAGACTACATCGTCAATCACAGGGAATAGCCGATCATGACCCTTTTCCTCGTTATCACGCCTGACGGCCCCGTCATCGCGCGGGCCAATCGCAAGCACCATGTCCCCGGCCTCGGCCTCGATGGCGAGGTCCACACGTTGCTGCCCGATGGCATGGACGGTGTTGTCTGGGACGGCCGTGAGGGCGACGCCGAGTCGGGCGCACCGGTCGACAGCCCTGACGCCGAGCAAGGCGCCGGCGAGGGCACCCGGTTCTTGGGCGACAAACCGAAGCGCGGATCATCTCGGCGCAAGGCCGAGCGCTCGCTGAGCGATCCGCCGGAAACGGACGACGCCACCGCCGACTGATTTTTTCAGCCCCGTTCACGCGGGGTTTTTGCTGAATTGGCGTCCCGGGGCAGGCGCCGAATGCAACGCCGTGAGGCGTCGCGTCCCTTAGATGGAGCCCCTTCGAAACTAGAGACTGTCCACCCGCCAACGCCGCGAGGCGCAGGCCTTCCCACAGATGGAGAAATACCGTGACCACATACGTTGCCGACGGGACCGTCTTTTCACGGTCCAATGCAGACTCTCCGGAAACCTACACCGCCATTGCTCAAGTCATGAGCATCGGCTCCGTCGGTCAGGACCGGGGCCTGATCGATGTGACCAACCTTTCGTCCCCGGCGCGCGAGTACAAGAAAGCGATCAAGGACGGACAGGAAATCCAGTTAGTGATCCAGTATGACCCGGACGATAGCGGGCATGCCGGGCTGCGCACCGACAACAACGCCGAGACGGCCCGAAACTTCCGGGTCACGTTTACGGACTCCCCAGCGCAGACTGTGACGTTCGCTGGCCTGGTGACCAACTGGTTGGTCACCAACATCGAGATCGACAACATTCTTCAGCTGAATGTGACGGTCAAGCCGACGGGTGACTTAACTTTTGCCTAGTAGCCCAGCCCACGCCGTGAGGCGTCGGCATTCCCAGGACGGAGAAAACCCCTATGAACGACAAGACCCTCGACGAGGTCACGCTGCCCAGCGGCGACGTCGTCTATTCGAAGCCCATGACTGTGGGCGCGATCCGCCGAGCCATTGCCCAATCCAAGGACAAGGCCAACAAGAACAAGCAGGACGACGAGAAGCTGACAGATCTCGTGATTGCCGGGACCATCGTCCATCAGGACGGCAGTCCGTTTTTTGCCGATATCGCGGACATTCTGGAAGTCCCGCAGCCCGACTTCATGGCGCTGCAGAGGCTATCTCTTCGTACGAACGGCATGGGCGGTGATGAGGCAGAGGACGTCGCGGGAAACTAGCGAGCGACCCGCGCCGGCGGTTTCTGTTTCGCCTGGCCCTCGCACTCGGTCGCACCGTGGCCGAGCTTGAGGACACCCTGTCGAACGTGGAGCTGAATGAGTGGGTCGCGTTTTATTCCATTGAGCCGTTCGGGAGCGAGATCGAGTGGCTCCGGGTCGGCACCATCGCCGCGACGATGGTCAACGTCGCCAGGGGCTTCAGCGGCAAGAAGGGCGGTGCAACGCCCATGAGTTTCGTGCCCAAGTTTGCGACCCCTTCTGGGAAGAAGTCCCGGTCGCGCCTAATCCGGCAGAACCTGATCGAGACCTTTGGTGATCGGGTGAAGTTAAAAAAGGACGAATAGTCGAAATGCCCATCACGGACTTCACCATCAGGGGGGCCAAGGAGATGGATAAACTCCTGCGAGAGCTCGGCCCTCGGACCGCCAACCGTGTTGGCGATCAGGCGTTGCGTGCTGGCGCGAAGGTCATCGTGGAAGAGGCCAAGCGGCTAGTTTCTGTCAAGACCGGAGAACTACGCGATGCGATCACGGTTGCGACGGAAAAGAGCCGGACGGCCGGAGACGAGCGGATTGTGTTCATCGGCTTCAAGCCGCCGGTGTCACGCCGTGCTCATCTGACCGAGTATGGAACGTCAAAAACTCCAGCCAAGCCGTTCATTCGCCCGGCCATGGACACCCGGGCTTCGGACGCGCTCGCGGCGATCGGCAAGGTCCTTGCGCGCGGCATCACGCGAGAAGCCAATAAACTCGCAAAGCCGGTGAGGTAGCCCCGTGGCTTCGATCGGATCACTGACCGCTTCGCTCGCCCTGGAGTCGGCCGCGTTCAAGCGCGACCTTTCCAAGGCGTCGCAGGCGGTCGCGTCGAATTCGGCGAAGATGAACAAGTCGTTGCGTTCGATTCAGACGTCGACCAAGGGTCTAAACCGGCAATTCGGCCAGCTCCGCGCCGGCGTCACGGCGCTGGCGGGCGCCTTGGTGGTACGGCAGTTCACCAGTTTTGCACGCGCCGCGATCGAGACGGCGGACTCGCTGGCCAAGCAGTCGAAGCAGCTTCAGTTCGCTGCGGGCGAGCTACAGCGCTACCGCATTGAGGGCGAACTTGCCGGCGTCACAACGGAGAAGCTCGAGTCCGGCATCGGTGCCTTCGTCAAGCGGGTTGGCGAGCTACGCGCCGGCACCGGCACGCTGGTGACCATTCTCGACAAGTCTAATTTGGCGCTAAAGCAGCAGCTGCTCGCGGCTACCAGTGCCGAGGACGGCTTGAAAATCATGTTGGAGGCGATCCGCAACACCGGCAGCTCCTTCGATAAGCTGGCGCTGGCGGCGGCGGGGTTCGGTCGCCAGGCCGGCCAGGCGATGGTGTTGCTGGCCGAGAGCGCCGGCACACTGGACGTCGAGATGGCCAAGCTTGTCACCCGGAGCGACTCGGTGCTGGCGGCGTCGGAGCGGCTCAACGACGAGTTGACGCTACTCAAGGCTGCGTTTTCGGCCGGCTTCGACACGGCGATCATCGAGGGGCTATCCGGATCGGTGGACGCCTCGGCCGAGTCGATGCGCGAGGCGCGCGAGATCGGCGAGGAATTCGGCCGCGCGGTGGGCCAGGCGATGCGTGCCACGGCCGAGGCGGCCAAGTTCGTGGCCCGCAACATGCGCGTAATAGTCACCGTCCTCGGCTCCCTGGTGGCGCTCAAGGCGGCCGGTGTGATCATTAGCATCGCTACTGCCATGGTGGTCTTGGCGAAGGCCATGGTGTCAGCAGCGTTGGCGGGCAATTTTCTAAAGCTCGGCCTCGTCGGCGCGAAGAAGGGACTCATCGGCATCGTCGCGGCGGTTGCGGCGGCGTCGGCGATCTGGGCGGCGTTTGGCAGCGAGGCTGTCGCCGCGATCGAGGACGCGCAAACCGCGGTCGAGAAGCTGACTGACGGTAGTGGCGGTGTCTCGGCGCTGACCGACGAGATCGAGAAATCGATCGAGGCCAATAAAGAGCAAATCGAGATATACAAGGGCGTCGCCTTCGCGCTGGAAGTCGGGTCAATCAAGCACACGCAGGTTGCCGACGCGATTGCTTTGGAGAACGAAGTCTCTCGGCTCGGCATCGACCTCACGACGGAGCAAGGCGCGGAGTGGCTTCGCACGGCCCGTGAGGCACAGAAATATGAGAAGCGCCTGGAGTCGCTGGTCGATGTCCAGGAGCAGAACGCTGCCGCTGCGAAGGAGGTGCTCCAGGCGACCGCTGAGCAGGAGCGCGAGATTCGGGAGGCGATGCAGCGCCCGTTCCTCAACGCGATCGAGGGCATCCAGAGCGCCTTTACGGGCGCGTTCGAGTCGCTGTTTTCCGGCGGCGTTCGGACATTCTCCGATCTCGCATCGACAGTGAAGGGCGTTTTCGTCCGCTTGGCGGCGGAGATCGCGGCCTTGCTGGTGTTCCGCCCGGCGCTAGGCGGGCTGCTAACGGGCTTTGGCGCGACCGGCTTGGCTTCGTCGCTCGGTGTCGGCGGCGGCGGCGGCGGTGGTAGCGGCCTCCCTAGCATCCCGGGCATCGGCAATCTATTCTCCGGCGTCGGCAGCACGGTCAACAGTTTCGGGTTCAGGTCCGGGCTGTTTGGCATGCCGGCCATGAACACGCCTATGGGCTTCTCGCCGGCTGCCGCGGGGTCGCTAACCAGCGCCTCGCTTTCATCCGTCCTGGGTGTCGCCGGCCTCGGTGCCTTTGGCGGTGGCATTCTCGCCAGCTTGATCGGCGGCAACACGACCGGCGGCAGTGTTGGTGGAGGCCTTGGGGCCGGGCTCGGCTTCGCGGTCGGTGGCCCGATCGGCGGCCTGATCGGCGGCGGTCTAGGCAGCATCGCAGGCAGCCTGTTTGGTGGTGGCCGCAGCGTTGGGCCGATCGGCCACACCAATATTGTGTCAGAGGGCGGCAAGCTGGTGGTTAGCACCTCGGGGGCCGACAACGGCGCGAACGTTTCTGCGACCATCCAACAGGCCCAACAGGCCGTGCAGGCGCTCAATGCTCTGGCGTCTCAGTTTGACCTGGCCTTCAAGTCCAATGAGCCGACCAACGGGATCTTGGTCGGGACGATCGGTCAGGGCGCCAACGTGTCGGGCCCGAAGTCGGTCGAAGAATTCATTCAACATGTGCTCAAGAGCGGGCAGATCAGCGGCAGCGGCAGCGCCGACACGGTTCTCAAAAACATCGACCCGACGGCGAGCATCGACAAGCTGACGGCCGGTTTGCAGCTCGCGCAGGCGATCGATGACATCGACTTGACCGACACCGAGCTGTCCATTCGCAACATCAACAAGGCCTGGGCCGAGCAGATCGACCTCGCGAAGGAGCTGGGGCTCGCAACCGGCAAGCTCGTGGAGCAGCGGGACAAGGAAATTCAGGCCGTCCACAATCAAATCGATATTGAAAAGCTGAACGCCCGCGCTCAGTTCACCCAGGCCGCTAGTTCGATCGCCGATTTTGTGCGGGCTCAGTCGTTGTCGGCCACTTCGAGCCTAAGCCCCACAGCGCGGCTGACGGAGGCGCAGCGGCAGTTTTCCGGATTGCTGAACACGGTGCGCGGCGGCGATCTCGGCTTCACCGGCGATCTGACTCAGTCGGCGTCCACGCTTCTTAGTGTCGGTCGTGAAAACTTTGCGTCATCGGTCGACTTCGCAAATCTCGAAGGCTTTGTCCGAAGCAGCCTGTTGAACCTCGCGGAGACCGTTGGCAGCGACAGGTTTTTCGAGGACGCGCGGGTGGAGGCGACACGCCAACAAACTGCGGTGCTGAGCGGCGACTTGGACGAGGTGCGCGCGGCGGTCGAAAACGAAGTCGGGTCCCTGAGAACGGAGATTCGACTACTGCGGGAGGCTTTGTTGGCAGCATGACCGGAGTTTTTCCACTCGCTCAAGAGGCGGTCGCGAGATCATATCCGCCGGTGGTGACGCCCTCGGCGTTTCAGGCGCTCATCGAGTCCGCCGACTCTGAGATGCAGTTCTTAGTCGAGATCACGACCTACCGCGGCGGCGAAAGCCGTTCAGGCGGCCTGTGGACGCTGGCGGAGGGGCCCCTCGCGGCCGTTCCGGGCGCCGTCGGCACCAGCGGCGCCGGCCAAGTCACGCTGCTTTATGCGGACAAGGATTGGGCTGGCGCTCCAAGCGATGCGGACAAGCCGAACACCTACTACGAAGGCCGGGCTACCGTGCCAATTGTGCTTGATAGGGAGGTGTCAATAGAGCCCGAACAGTCCCGCCGCGTGCAGCGTCAGTTCGGCGCGATCGAGATCGCAAACGGTGACGGCGAGATGGACGCGATTGTTCAAAGCTTTGCCGTCGATGGTTGGCCCGCGAAGGTGTTCCTGGGGCCATACATGGCGGCCTATTCGTCGTTCAAAAAGATTGCCGACGTTTTGGGGGTCGCATGGGCAATTGACGCAGAGACCGTGCGTCTAAGCGTGCGCGAAAGTGCCTACAGCCTCGCCCTGCCTTTGCAGGCGACTCTCTTTGCCGGCACCGGTGGGGCGGAGGGCGGCGCTGAGATAAAGGGCAAGACCAAGCCGCTGCTTTTCGGCACCTGCCGCAACGTCATGCCCTACCAGATTGACACGACGAACCTGATCTATCAGGTTCACGATGGCAAGATTTCCGCTGTCTCGAAAGTCTATGACCGCGGCGTGGAGCTGACCGATAGCACTAATGACGCCGCGAACTATACGGCGCTGGCTGCGCTGAGCGTGTCCGCTGGTGAGTTTGCAACCTGTCTCGCCGAAGGCTTGTTCAAAGTCGGCTCGAGCCCGGGCGGACTGATCACCGCGGATGTTCTTGGTGACGCCGATGCAACATACACGAACACGCTGAGCGGGATCGCGCTACGCATTCTTAAGGACCGGGTTGGCGTCGCCCCCAGCGCGATCATTGACTCGGCGTTTGTCGGGGCCGGCGCGACGACCGGCGCCCAAGGCCTCTACATGCGCGATGGGGAATCCGGCGCGGAGGCGATAGATGCGCTGATGGCGAGCGTCGGCGGTTGGTGGGGGCCAGGACGTGATGGCCGTCTCAAGGCCGGTCGCCTGACGAAGCCTGAGGACAGAACGCCGACCGTGGTGCTCGACGAAGACGATATCGTGTTTCTCGAGCAGGTGGGGCAGCCCACGCCCAGGTGGCGCCAGAAGATAGGCTACCAACGAAATTGGACGGTTCAGACCGACTTGGCGGCGTCTGTTTCAGACGATCGCAAGCAGTTCCTGGCAGAGCAATACCGGGTCGTATCCGACGCCGATGCAACCGTAAAGGCGCGGCACCAGCAAGCGCTCGATCCCGACCCCCTGCTGACGACTGCCGACGACAGCACCGACGCCGCGACTTTGGCGACACATCTTCTTGCGCTGCATTCGATCGACCGTCAGGAATTCGAATGCACGGTGCAGCGCCGCGGGTATGGGGTCGATATCGGAACAATCCTGCGCATTGGTAACTACAGCAGATACGGACTCTCAAACGGCAAGAACTTCTATGTCGTGGGCGTGCGCGACGACGGCAAACGGGGTGAAAACATCTTGAGGCTCTGGGGGTAGGCGATGCCAGATCCGGCAATCATTCTGAGTTGGACCAATCATGTGGACGCAAGCGCCGCCATCTTGAGCGCCTCAGCGGCGGTCGGCGCCATGCCCGTCGCCAACATTGCCGACTCCCGCATGGGGCGCCGCTGGCGGACAGCGACGTTGACCGCCTATGGCCAGGTCGATTTTGGATCCGACAAGACGGTCGGCGTCGTGGCGCTGCGGTTCGCCCGGGACACGACGTTCCCGACGGCCGGGACGGTGCAGCATCAGCTCGACGCCGACGGCGGAACTGCTGGTGCCGGCGCGGCGTACGACAGCACCGCGGTGGCGATCAATACCGCTGACGGCTACGGCTATCACGTGCATGTCCCCGCGAGCAGCGTTGCGGCGCGCTACTGGCGGTTCACGTTCAACGTGTCCGGGGTCAGCTTCATCGACACTTCGAGGGCCTGGGCGGGCGAGGCCTGGTCGCCAACGTACAACATTGCTTTCGGCTACGGCGACGAGTGGGAGGATATGTCGCGGATGTCGCAGGCGGAGCGCTCCGGCGCGGCGTTCGTTGATCCCAGGAATCGGCAGCGGCTGTTTTCGTTCGGCCTTGAGGCGATGAGCGAGTCGGAGCGCGACGATATCCGGGAAATGCAGCGCATTGCGGGCGTCTCGCAGCAGGTCCTCTTAGTGAAGAACAGCGACTCTCCGGCGAAAGAGACTGTGCTTGGGAGGCTGGACCGATCGACGCCGATCTTGCACCCCAATCTGCCCATTTTCAGCAAGGCCTTCTTGCTGAAGGAAAGCCTCTAGCCCCAATTCCTGGCAGTGCCGTGAGGCACCGCCCATCCCATTTGATGGAGAAAACCATTGGCTAAAATCGGCAATCGGGTCAAAGAGACCTCCGACACCACGGGTACCGGCACGCTTGACCTCAACGGTGCGCCGACGGGCTTCCGGGCATTCTCCGACGAGCTGACAAGCGCCGACGAGGTGTACTATCTGATCGTCGACGATCCTGATTCGCCGACCGAGTATGAGTTTGGTGTCGGCACCTTTACTGCCGGCACGCCCGACACGTTGAGCCGGGACACCGTGCACGGGTCGTCCAATGCGGATGCCAAGGTGTCGTTTTCCGCCGGCACCAAGACGGTCATTTCAACCGCGCTTGTGGAGACCTTTCGGACGATTGAGGTCACCAACGACGCCGGTGACGTCGCGCTCACTGTCGGCAATACCGCGGGCAGCGGGTCGACGGATGAAACGGCGAGCCTCGTCTTCCAGCACGCCGGACAACCGGGCGGCAAGATCGTTTCCGGTCGGATCGGAACTTACGCGGCGGCCGGCACCGAAGACGGATACCTTGCGTTCCACACCGCGATCAACGGCGCCGATGTTGAAGTTATGCGGATTATCCCGGCGATCAACGGCCTCGACAAGGGCGCGGTCCTTATTGGGGACACGGCAAATTCTCTAAACGTTCTGGGCCTGACAATTAACCAGGACACGGACGACGGGGAGATTCTCTCGCTCAAGTCGTCGGATGTTGCTCACGGATTTACGAGCGAAACGGAAACGGACACGTTCGGCCTGTTCACGAAGGCGCGCGCGACTAATGGCGGCTTGCGAATCAACGCCATGCACGAGGATTCGGGCAATGCCGAGGGTATCTTTCAGCTCTACGCCTTCACGCCGCAAACCTTCACCACCACGAAAACAACGGTAAATTGGAACGCCGCGATGGAAATGCGCGTGCTCGGGCATAACGGCGCGGGCAGTTATGTGAACGCCACGGCGAACGGGAATGTCTTGTCGCTCGCCGTCTACAAGGGTGGCGCCCAGACGTTCATTTTCGGTGTTGATGTAGAGGGCGACACGCACCAGGACGGTACGAGCGGGACGGCGTTTGACGAATACGACGATGCTCTCGCGGTCCGACTCTTTGACTTGCATCGCGACGCGCCGGGTTTGATTCGGTCGGAGTTCGATCGGTTTGTTAAGGGCAATCGTAAGACGCTCGAGCGGATCGGCGTTCTCGGGCGGATCACGCAAAAAGAGCTCGACGCTGGCGCTCGGCCGCTTGTCAACACCTCGCAATTGCAGCGGCTCCACAACGGCGCCATTTGGCAGCAATACGTTAGAACGCTGGCGATCGTCGAGGAGCTCGAGGCGCAAGTACCAGGGTTCGCGGCGGCCGTTCAATCTCGACTAAGTGCGGCCCGGATGCCCGGGCTACCTATCAATATCTAACGAGGAAAGGGGTTTCCAAATGGGTCTTATCGTCGATCTAGGTACGTCAAAACATGGTGTCGATCTCTCGGCCGCTTATGTGCGATTCGAGAAAAATCCGATTTTCGATTACGGCGTTGGGACCGTCCGGCTCCGCTTCGAGATATTCGTCAATTCGGCGTCTGCGACGGCCAACAAGGCAGCTTTGCCGGGCGTAGCACTGGCGCAAAACGAGGTCCTGCGGACGTTCGATCCAGCGAGTGACGCCGCGCTCGAGGTCGCTGCGGCGGCCTATGCTGCGGTCAAGGCGAACGGCGCGACCTGGCCTGAATTGCAGGGGGCGATCGATGCCTAGCGCGCCCGAGCAAGAGACGGGCGCACGCGGCCCCAGCGCGCAAGCCCTTGTGAATGCCTTCCAGCGTCGTTTGAAGATGATCACCGACGAGGCCGTTCATCTTGAAGCGGCCCTTAGCGACGCCAACGGCCACCTCGCTGGGCAGGCGATCAAAATCCAGGAGCTCGAGGCACAGCTAGCGCCGAAGCCGAAGCGGGCGCGCAAGACGAAGCGTGAGCCGAAGAAGTGACCCACCCGGCCTCGCTCAGCATCGCCGCCTTCATGGCGGCTTTTTTGTGCCCTGCAGGAGCGTTCGCCCAGACGATCTGCGGGACCTACGACGCCCTGACCGGCCGGCTCGCGGCGCAGTACGGCGAGCGGGTTGTTGCGATCGGCTTGTCCAACAGCGGACGGGCCTACGTCGAGTTCTGGGCTTCCGAATCAGGCGGCACCTGGTCGGTCATCACGACATTACCCAATGGCGTTTCGTGTCTGACCTCCTCCGGCCGCGACTTTCAGTTCTTGGTGAAGCCCGCAGAGGGGAAGCGGACATGAGCGACGAAGAGACGGTCGGGGTCGACCCGCGGGAATCGGACGACCTGGTGGTGCACGTGGCGTCCTGCCATCACCGCTACAAGGCGCTCGATCAGCGCACCAAAAACACGAACCTGAAGATCGACCGCATTGAGGGCAAGGTCGACGCGAACGCCAAGAGTGCGCGCAAGCAGTACGGCCAGATTCGGTGGCTGATCATTGTCGCTGTTCTTCTGTTCTTTGCGGCAGATCAGGGGACGACGGTTGGAGCGTTTCTGCGCGGCGCGGTCGCTGCTGTGTTCACTCCATGAATGAGGAAACCATGACGGACAAACTCCCGCGCGGCGTGCGCAACAACAACGCCGGAAACCTGCGCCACGACGGCACCCCGTGGCAGGGCATGGCCGACCCGCCATCAGACGGCGAGTTCTGCCGCTTCGTGTCGCCGGCGTTCGGCATCCGAGCCATGGCGCGCGTTCTGATTACCTACCAGGACAAGCGCAAGGCGGCCGACGGTTCGGCGATCGACACGGTGCAGGAGATTATCGAGCGCTGGGCGCCGCCTTCCGAGAACAACACCGGCACCTATGTCGCCAACGTCCGCCGCATCATGGGCCTCGAGCCTGGCGCGTCGATCGATGTGCACCAGCACAGCGTCATGAAGCCGCTGATTAAGTCGATCATCCAGCACGAGAACGGCGTGCAGCCTTACGACGACGCGACGATCGACAAGGGCCTGGTCCTCGCCGGCGTCGAGCCGCCGACGAAACCCCTCGGGAAGAGCCGGACGGTTCAAGGTGCGCAGGTCGCGGGTGCGGCCACCGCCGTCGGGATGGCGGCTCAGTACGCTGACCAAATCTCCACGGTGCTGCCGTTCGTCGACCGGGTGTTTGCCTACGTGCCGGCCTGGGCGATCGGTGGAGCCGCGCTCTTGGGCCTGGCCTACGTGATCTATGCCCGCGTCGACGATCGCCGGCGCGGCCTGCGATGAGTGGTTCGAGCGAGCTCAAGCCGTTCACGACGGACGGCTGCTCGGGCGGCATGTCGCTGCTCTGGCGGAAGGTCATCGGCCACCCGCCTCCCTGGGAGGATCTGTGCGTCGAGCATGACAGGGCCTACCACGTTGGCGGACACACCAGTTTGCGCCGCCGAGCCGACCGCGTCCTCGCCCAGGGCATTGCCGATTGCGGGCACCCGGTTTGGGCGGTCCTGGTGTACGTCGGCGTTCGCCTCGGTGGAGCTGGGCTCCTGCCGACGCCGTGGCGCTGGGGGTACGGCTGGCGTTGGCCCCGCCACCGCGCACCTGGAGGTCAGTCGTGATCCTCGCAGCACTCGCGGCGGCAAAATCCAAATTGTTCATCTACGGCGGCATCGCGCTCGCTGTCCTGCTCGTGGTGTTCGGCATCTATCGGAAGGGCGAGAACGCCGCCAAGGCATCGATCGAGGCCGGTATGGCTCGCAAAGCAATGGAGATCAAAGATGCGCAGCTTCGTGCTACCCGGAATCGCGCTCGGACTGACGACGATCTTGACCGCGTCCTGCGGGACGGGGGCTTCTAACGTCGTCCTGACCAACGTCTGCCCGTTCGTCGTCGAGTACACCCAGGCGGAACAGGTGCAGGTCGCCGACGACCTCAAGGTGCTGCCGGACGGCTCGCCGGTCCGCGAGTGGATCAAGGACTATGGCGTGATGCGCAATGAGTCCCGTGCCTGCTCGGGCGGCTCCTGATGCCGAATGCCGGCCCGCTCCTGCACCACGTCGACGGCGGCTACTTCCACTGGTGCCCGGCGTTGGCCGCCTCGGCACCGACTGAGTGAGCCGGTGGAACACGAAGTATCCGCCGAAGTCTTAAGCGGCGCGTGTCGCGGCGATCGATTGTTTCAACCAGTTTCCCGCCGTCTCAGCTAACTGCACGGGCACAGCGTTTCCTAACTGCCTCAAACTCTCCGACCATGAAGCCGGGAACAGGTAGTCATCCGGCATCCCAACCAAGCGCGCGGCCTCGCGGATCGTGAAATAGCGGACCTTGCCGTTGTCCTCGACAAGCATGTTCTCGCCGCCGGGGACGCCGTGATTGCCCGCCTTCAACGCCTTGGCAGGTTTGTCCAATGGGCTCCCGGTGTGCCCCTGATAGACGCGGGCTCCCGGCTGCATGACGTGATTCTGCTTGCCGTTCGGCTGGCCCAGGCCGTGTAGTGCATCGCGCGTTGTCACCCAAGACAAGCCGGGAGGTGGCTGCGATTGCTCGCTAAGCACCGCGACAACAAGCGCGTTTGAAGTCTCCGAGGCGAAGTTCCTTCGGCAAACTTTTGCGAACATATCGTTCGCAATTTTGACCGCAATCATCGCAATCATCGTACTCGTTGTCGCTCTGTTTTTTGATGGCCTTGCGCTACAAATAGTCTCAGCGGTCTTAATCTTTTTATTGGCCAACTTCGTGCTAACCATGCTGATGACTGTGAAGCGTATCCACATTGCGCTTTCGAGTAGATTTCTCAGAACTTGAGCAGCGGACTCTAAGTCCGCTACTCAATGCCGATAAGCCTCAGTATCCCTTACCTTTCGCCTGAACGATGGTGACGTTAAGCGTCACACCCTTGAACGGCTAACGAGCCTGATGCTGGCGTCATTCGGTCCCCGCATCACCTACAAAGAACTAACGGCATGAAATCAGACCTCGACGCGCTGAACCTCATCACCGACAAGGTGCTGGGGTATCGGCGCGACCAAGCAGAGCCGAAGCACAAGGCCCCAGCCGGGCCAGCGGCGGACTTCACCTTCTATGAGTTTTTCGCGGGTGGCGGGATGGTCCGGTCGGGCCTTGGCCTCAATTGGGAGTGCCTGTTCGCCAACGATTTCGACTTCAAGAAAAGCGCCGCCTACGCCGCTAATTGGGGTGACGGCGAACTGGTCACCAAGGACGTTGGCAAATTGTCGGCAAGGGAAATACCGGGCCGGGCTGATCTCGTTTGGGCGTCATTCCCGTGCCAAGACCTGTCGCTTGCCGGGATGGGTGCGGGGCTAAAGGGCGACCGCTCAGGAACCTTCTGGCCGTTTTGGCGCTTAGTGAAGAATCTGGCTGCCGAGAAGCGCGGGCCTAGCGTGATTGTGCTGGAAAACGTCTGCGGCACGCTCACGTCGCATGACGGGAAGGACTTCCCCGCCATTGCCGATGCGTTGGCGGATAGCGGGTATCGGTTCGGTGCGATGGTGGTCGATGCGGCGGAGTTTGTTCCGCAGTCGCGCCCCCGTCTGTTCATCATCGCGGTAGCCAAGGGCCTCGCGATCCCGGAAGGGCTTGTGGCTCCCGAATCTTCGCTGCTGTGGCACAGCAAGGCCCTCCAGGTCGCGCACTTGCGCCTCAAGGGTAAGGCCAAGCAGCAATGGCTTTGGTGGAAACTTCCGGCACCGCCGCGAAGAAACACGCGCTTTGCCGATTTCGTGGAAGATGACCCCGCCAGCGTCTCCTGGCATACGCCGGAAGAAACCGAGCGCCTTCTCGGCATGATGAGCGACTTAAACGAACAGAAGGTTGATGACGCCAAGAAAAGCGGTCAATTGTTGGTTGGAACCGTCTACAAACGGACCCGCCTCGACAACAAGGACAAGAAGAAGGTGCAGCGGGCAGAAATCCGGTTTGACGATATAGCCGGGTGTCTCCGGACTTCGACGGGCGGTTCCAGTCGCCAACTCATTGTCGTGGTGAAGGGCGATGAAGTGCGCTCCCGGCTCCTGTCCAGCCGCGAGGCGGCCCGGCTCATGGGGTTGCCGGATGAGTACAAGTTGCCCAGAAGTTACAATGAAGCGTACCATTTGGTCGGGGACGGCGTAGTAGTCCCCGTGGTGCGGTATCTGGCCGAAAATCTGCTAGAGCCCATCGTGCTGAGCCACCAGCCAAAGGGTGCCAATGCCAGCCGTAATACCGTGCGAACAAGACATTGACCTCCAAAAGCAGATTGAGGAATTTGCGGAGGTCTTAAAGACCGAATCGCACGCCCTCGGCACCCACGGCCTATCCGAATTAGAGTTCTACCAGAGCGGCATTCTTGAAGGTGCGGTCCAGCGCATTCGCGGCCAATACTCGGCAACGATGCACGAGAAGCGCGACTTCGTGGCGCGTGTTCTGAACCACATGCAGGACGCCGGGTACATCACCGAATGGCATTCGGCAGGGAGCGCCAACCGGCATGACTATTCGATCCGGTTCAAGAACGGGCGCATCTCCGTGGTTGAGTTGAAGGGTTGCATGGACGGCAACAACACAAACATTTTCGAGCGCCCGACCCATGCTCAAGAGTTCATCATATGGAGTGTGTGTCCTAGTGCAGGCTCCGATCCTCGGAAGAACGTGTGGTCGGGCGTCCACACACGACTTAGCGCGTAAATAATTGCAAACGAAAAGCAGGTAGATGGTCTGATCGTTTGGGACTGGTTCTGTGGCACGGCTCTTAGGCCGTGCCCCAAGCTAGAACGCCTGCCGGGCCAAAGGCTCACGACCATTGGTCAACACAAGCTTCCGCCGCCGTGCATCTACTTATTCCCGCGAACCGTGCCGAGTGTCCGGAACAACCCGAATCCCGATCCTCACCAACTTGATGATGTGGGTTTTCTACATGCCATAAACGAATGCTTCGGCGGCTACTTAGATGAAATCAATAGCGTCCGTTTCTTGGTGGCCCACAGGGACACCGAGACCGTTAGGACCACATCTGTCGAGCGCGGGGGAGTCCTCCAGCGGTCATCAAAGGCGACCCCGATCCGCCGCCGCTAGGGAGTTAAGTATATAATTCCCAAATCAAAACCCCACGAGCCGGAACCCGTGGGGGCCGCAGGACGAACCTTGCGGGATGATGAACGCTATATAGCTATATTACGGTTGGTGTTCAAATCAATGGCGGCTATGCACTTCGCAAAACCATAATGGCCTGATTATTGGCTCTAAACCACACATGGGCGGCTTATTTCCGGACAGCTTTCTTCTTGGCCACACTCTTCTTCGCAGGAGCCTTTGGCTTCTCCGGAGGCGGCCCGTCTAAGCGGTATTCGTTCGGCTTCAGCTTCGCGTCGTCATTTTTGGAACGGATCGGCCAGCCTTCTTCGTCACGAAGTTCTCTCAACCGGCGCGCCCATTCACTGACGCCGTGTCCGGCTGCGTCGCGATCCCAATGTTCGCAAGTGCCGCAACATCTAGCCGTTCGGTAGTTTGGCGGAATTGCCTTAGGTTTCATCGATGACGCCCGCATCTGTTCGCGTTGCTCGTTGGTCATCGTGACTCCTTCGCCGGGATCCGCGCGCCGGCATTGCCGCACTTCGGGCATTTGGCGTTGACGTGATTCGGGTACTCCGCGTCGCGATAGGCCCAGCCGAACAGGCGCAGGCAGGACGTGCACTCGAGCCATATGGTGCGGAGCCCCGTTCGGTCGACGCTCATCAGACCAGCTCGCCCTGCGTATCGGCATCGGCCTGGGCACCCGGATCGTCGTCGATCGGCGGCGCTTGGTCCTCGACACCCTCATCTTCGGCGAGTGATGCGGTGTCGGCGTCGATTGCCATCTTGTTGAGGCGTTCTAGGTGCGGCTTTAGGAAGTCGATCTGCGCCGGCTTCAGCTGCTGTTGCCAGCTTTGCCACCGACTGTAGCCCTCGGCAGCGACTTCCTCGGCGCGCTGGAGCAGTTTCTCGCCGGCACTCTGGGCGCCGCTTGATGTCTGACCGGCTGGCGCGTCGGTGGTCGTCGACGCTGCGGCCTGCCCGTGGTGGATTGCCGCGAGCTTCCGGCCGTGCTCGCGGGTGATCTGCACGCCGGCCTTGAAGACGTCGTGGTACTGGATCGAGAGGGCCTTGGCCGTCCATTTTGGTACGCCGGGGGCCTCGGGATCCAAGACCGCGAGGAAGTCGAACTCGTGCCAGATGGACGAGTCCATGATCGGCAGTGTGCCGGTGTCGACGACCTCGTCTTTTGAGCCGTCGCGCGTCTGCACCTTGACCATCTTCTTCTTCGGCTTTGCCCGCAGGCAGATGATGACGTGCATGTCCGCCTGCTTGGCCTTTTCGAAGAGGCGCCACAGTTTGATCTTCGGGGCCTTCCATTTGTGGAACGGCACGTTGTCGCCGGACACGCCGGCCGACGCCTGATCGAGGACACCGCCGTCCCCGTCCCATGCATGTGAGCCCGAGTCGATGATCAAACCGGCGAGGCCTTGGGCCTTTGCGTCGTCGATCGCTCTTTCGTATTTCTCCTGGGTGTATGGCGCATCCAGGCTCGAGTAGTCGAAGTCGAAGCCCTTATCGCCGAGGCGGTCCTTGTGGTAAGCGGCACCGCGTCCGCCCTCAGTGTCCGCCAAGCCCCAGCGCTTGCCGCCGCACAGTCCATCCATCAGCAGCATGGCGGTCCAGGTTTTGCCGGTGCCGGTCATGCCGCCGATCGAGGCGAACAGGTAGGGCTTGAGGTCGGGCGGGGGTGGTCCGTATCGCTGCACGCTCATGGGGACTCCTTACTCTGCGGCCTGGGCTTCGACCGGGGGGTTGGCGAGGTTGCCGTCCTCGATTACGAACCCGACCTTGCCGTCGTTCCTAACGACTTCAATCCACACCTGGAAATCGTGCTCGTCCGCCATCTCGCTGATCAGCTTCATTGCGTCGTCGTCCAGCAGCGAGCCGTCGCGCACGCGGATCACCTTGAGCTTCGGGCTCATTGCCATGGCGATCGCCAGCGACACCCGCAGTTGCTCGGCGTCGCTGGCCTGGGCGAAGGGAATTTCGTTTAGGAGGATCTCGCGCGTGCCGAAGCCGATGCCCTCGACTGGCAGCTTGGCCGATCGTATGGCGTCGACCTTTTGCTTGTCGCGCTGGTTGATCGTCTCCGAGAGCCTCTTGGCTTCCGCCTCGTGTTCCTCGGCATCGGCAAGGTGTAGCGCGCGCGCTTTTTTGGCCGTGACGTTCTTGTTCGTCGTTCTAGCTGCCGCGATCCTTTCACGCAGCGCTCCGGTGTCGACGGGTTCGGGCAGTTCCTCCGCGTCCTCGATTTTCTTGTCGATCGCGGCTGCGGCCTCCAGGGCAGCTGCAGATTGCTGGTCAAAGTCGTCGGCTTGGGCCCGCAGTTCGGCGGCGCGCCCCTCGTGGCGCTCGGCATCCGCCCTCTTGTCGACGGCATCGCGCTGCGCTTCCTCGCGGCGCGCCTTGCGCTGCTCGATCGTAGCGTTGTGTTCGCCGGCGTTCTGTAGTTCGTCGACTAGGTCCGACTCGTCGACCGGTTCGTCGGGCGTGTCCGGTGGCACCTGGATCAGCCCGGCCGCGTTACGCAGCTCTTTGGCGGACCGGTTTTCGTCGGTCCGCTTTGCGTAGTCGCCGCGGTTTTTGCCCTCGATATCATCGAAGTCGATTCCCGGGACGAGCGTTTTCAGGGTGTCGAATTGGTCCTCGGGCCTGGCTCGCGCGAATTCCAGCGGGTCGAAGGTGAGGGCGCCGAGCAGGTCGTCGATCATCCGCTGCGGCGATGGGAACCTGGCGCCCTCGGCATTCTCGACGCTGATCGACGTCGTGTAGCCGCCGGCCTTGCCCTCGCGGAAGGTGCGGGTAACGACGAGCTCGCCGAGGTCGAGCCGGATCCGCGCCTTGTCGGCGCCCTTGCGTATCGGTGCGGCTTGAATGTGCGACGCGCCATCGAGCGCCCACCACAGCGAATCTAGGACGCTGCTCTTGCCGGCGCCGTTCTTGCCGGTTATCTGGACCATGTTGCCGTCAGGCCTGATCGTGACCGCGACCAGCCGCTTCACATTCTCCGCTTGCAGTTCAATGATCTTCACTCTGCTGCCTCCATCGGTGCCTGCCACTGCAGGAGCCGTTCATAGGTTTCGGGATCCACTTCGCGTCTGATTTCGCGGTCGAGCCATGCCGACTCCGCCCACCTGGGCATTTCGATCCAGGCGATGCGCGACGCGTAGCCGGGCCATTCATTCGTTCGCAGGCCCTTGCGCCAGAGCTCGAGGGCGTGGTCGACCTTGCGCTCGGCGAGGTCCATGACGGCCGGCGGCAGGCCGATCACCGAGAGGGCGTAGGGCGGGGTGTTTTCCTGGACCACGAACAGGAAGGTCGGGTTGTCGATCTTGAGCACCGCGCGAATCCCGCGGCGGTACCAAGCGGCCTGCACCTCGAACCCCATGTTGAAGGCCAGGCGTTCGACACCGCCTTCCGGGTTGGCGCTGGCACCGGTGGACTTATAGTCGGGGAACACTCTGACCATCGGGCCGTCGGTGTGGTGCCAGTCGAGCCGGCAGCGAGCCCAGGTGTCGCCCTCGCGCCAGATCAGCGTGACCTCGGGCTGTCCGTTGAGAAAGGCGCCGGCCATTTGCTCGTGGGCATCGAGCTGGGCCCGAGCGGCCGTCGCCATGGCGCGGACGTTTTCGTATTGGTGCTCGAGCAGCGGGATGAAGCCGTTGGCGTAGGCATCGTCCTTGAACTCGCGCGCGTCCTTCTTCTTCCAGTCCTTGAACTCGCCCGGCGCGATCGCGAATTGCCGATCGTCATGCAGCAGCATCGAGTGTGCTGCCGAGCCCAGGTCGAACATCTGACGGTTCTCGGGCTCGTGGTCCGGGTTGAGTTTTGGATGCGAAGTCCAGGCATGCCGGGGCGACTTGCCGAGCAGCGTCTTGATCAGCGACGAACTGAGCGATGGGGCCGGACCGACCGGGTCAGCATGGTAGTCGTCGTGGGAGAGTTCCGGGTACGCGCCCGGCTCGGTGATCTTCAGGGTGTCATCTCCTTAACCAGTTGGTGCCGGTAGGCGCGCGCCAAGCTATTGCAGGGGCGCTCGATCGAGCCCTGCCAGTGGTCGAACGTTCGGAACAGTCGGCTGCGGTCAATCTCGGGCATGACCTGCCGTCCAGTCAGGGCGCGATAGATCCCCGCTTGCAGGATCGCCTGCTGCCGGAGCGTCATCAGCATGGTGCGGTTCTTCTCGGTGTCGGGCGTCATCTCGAGTTTCGTTGCGGCGGTCGCCCATACCTCCGCAGCAGTCCTGACCAGCGCCCGCCAGTGTGGATCGATCAGGTTAACCGTGTGGTAGGCGCGCGGTTCCGTCCTTGTGGCGTCGATGGAGACCAGGACCCCGGTGCTCATGCCTCCCCCTGGTCAGGCTTGGGGTCGCGTCGGTTGACGAATTTCGACGTGACCCGAACGTCGATCAGTTGGCCGAATGCGTTGCCGACTTCGAAGTTCGGAATTGCGACGTCACCGCCCTTGCTCAGAACCTTAACGGCGGCGCTCGCGGCAATCACGCTGTCGGGGTCAGCGTTGTCGACCGGGATGAATGCGCGGATCGTTACTTCGTAGCCTGTTTTCACTGTTGGTCCTTTCGGTTGGAAGAAGCCCCGCCGGCGAGTTGCCCTGAGAGAGGCAGTCCAAGCGTGTCAGGGATCGGGGAGGCATGGGTGCCGGCGGGGGGAGGGTCATGGCGCGAGGATCACGGCAAGCAGGTAGCCCGCGAAGCCTGCGAATAGGGCGACGATGAACCAACGCGGCACATGGTGCGTTTCAACCTCGCGCCGCTTTGCTGGCTTGAACATCGACTGCAAAATCTTCCGCCGCGTGTTCATGCCGCCTCCGGTTCGGGCGGTTCGATGCGTGTCAACAGGTGGTCGATCATTTCGACACGACGGGCGCGGGAATCAGGAGACGGCGGGTGAACCATGTCGTCGCGGTACTGCCGGAGCGCGGCGACAATATCGGGATCGACGGTTTGACGGGCACTACCGAGCGGGCGGGGGAACGGGGTGACGCCGGTCATTCCTCTGCCTCGACAAGCGGGCGACCGAACAGTTCTCGTGCGAACGAATCGTTGTACGCATGGATCTGATGCGGGCGAGCCCACGCCGACAGACGCGCCGTGTCGTCAGGCGTGATCGTTTCCGGCGAATAGCTGCCGCGATGAAGATGAGTTGCTGGCACGTGCGCCATGCCGTCGCGCACAAAGCCGAAGTCCAGCAGCGCGTGGAACTTCCCCTCGCGGAAGGCGGCGACGGCTAGATAGTCATGATTCCAGGGCCGCTTCGATTCGGCGTGTACCAAGTCGCCGTGGCGCACCAGCCGCAGGACGTACGGCTTCCCGGCGCTGCTGACGAAGGTGATTTCCGTTGCGCCGTTGCAGGCGGAGCAGGGCGGGAAGTCTTTGTCATCTTCGGTGAGGGCCATTTCGCATCGCTCCGTACAGGATGATGCTGTTTACTTACAGAACACGTAAGTTTAGGTCAACTGGAAACTTGCATATTCCGTAAGTTCTTCTACAAACGCAGAAAACCAGCGGCTAGGAGGGCCAACTAGTGGGTTCGAATCGTGAAGGGGTTGCGGCAGGTGGTCGCAGCGGTAGGTCTCGAAGATGCGGCCGGAGGCGTCCGGCACCGACTCGCTCGACAACTTCATCGTGTCCTGGTCCTTGCAATGGCAGCAATTCGTCGGCGGTTCGGGAACGGGCGCACCGGCGGTTTCGATCCGGGAGACAGTAGCCTTCGTCGTTTCGATCCGCCCTGCCAACTTGGCTTGGGTGAAGTCGAGATAATCCCGCCATTCCTTGATGTAGTGTGTCGGCACTTTTTCCATTTGACACAGTGTGTTACGGGACATGTAAGGTGCCCATACCAGAAACGGTAAGTTTGGGCTTGCGCGAGACTTACGGTTTATGTAAGTCTCGCCGCCATGAAGCTTTCCAATTACCTGGTCAAAAATGATCTGACCCTCAAGGCGTTCGCCGAACAGATTGGTCGAACCGAGGCAACCGTGAGCCGTCTTGCGCGCGGGAAGCACCGGCCCGACTGGAAAACCATCGAAGCCATTGAGAAGGCCACGAACGGCAAGGTCCGCGCCAACGACTTTTTCGAAGCGGCGGCATGAAGGCCGATTCCTCCATCGGGGTGCCTCCCTCTCCGACGGCTGGGCCAGGGGAGGGGACTGGCTCCGCATCGCCGCCCCTCCCCAAGCTCCAACGTGACGATGATTGTAATTCGCTTCATGCGTCCAACGTGGCGGCCGCTGTGGATGCTTTCATGCAACCTGGCGTGGACGTTTGCACAGTTCTGCACCGCCACCTGATCGGCCCGGACGCCATCGCCAACATCAAGCGCGTTGCCTTTGCGATGAAGCGGGCTGAACGGACGCTCTACGCTTGGGCGGAGGGCGCCAACCAGATTCGCGGTGACGATCTCGTGCTGCTCATGAGGCTGATTCCGGGGGTCGCCCGCGACCTTCTGGCCCCGACCCTCCAGGTTGTCGAGGTACCCGGTGGCGCGTCGTTCGACGGGCTGCACACCAGCCGCATCATCAGCGAGGCACAGGCCGAGTTGGCCATCGCGATGGAAGACGGCGTGGTCGACGACGAAGAGCGCCCGCGCGTGCACAACCGGCTGGTGAGGCTGGTCAACCGGACATTCCTCGATGTGCGTGTTCTTGGCGGTGGCGCCTGATGGGCGCCCCGGCGCGCGCACGACTTCCCAACCGGCGCGGATGCGCCACGGTGGCGGTCACCTATCGCGGCACCGAATACCCGCTGTCCGTCGGCTACGACGAGGACGGGCGCTGCAAGGAAGTGTTCGTCGCGGGCGCCAAGCAGGGGGCCGACGTGGAGTTTCTCGTCGACGACTTCTGCACCGTGCTGTCGATCGCGATGCAGCACGGTATCTCCGCGAAGGCGAGCGCGGGTGCTGATGGCTAACCTCACGATCCGCAACGTTGACGATGCCGTCGTCGCAAAGCTGAAAAGCCGCGCGAAGGATCGGCAGCGGTCGTTCGAGGCTGAGCTGCGCGAGATATTGAAGGCAGCTACCGGCATCCCCGATCCGATTGCGGTTGAGGCCGCTGGCGTGGCCCTTGATGCGTTTCTTGAGCGCGCGCGCACTGAGGGCTGGCTATGAGCAACGGCGCCAATTTCGCCGAGCAATGCCGACAGCTCACGCTCGACGGCAACCCCCCCGACGATATTGCAACGCTCACTTATCGAACCGTGCGCTACGTCATGAAGGTGCAGAACCGCCTCGTTGACGAAGGGCGCATGTCCGCCAAGCACCTTGCCGACGCGCGAGCCGCAACCACCAAGAGCGTCGGCGAGAAGCGCTGCCTGAAATGCCGTCAGGCGTTCCGTCCCGCGCACAGCGGTTTATTCGTTTGCGGCTCGTGCAAGAAATCGTGCGACTGGCACAGCGGCGGCAGCTATAGCTGCGGCGAGGCACTGCGGTGAAAACCGCTGTGTCGCTCGCAATCCTGCTGACCCTGCTGGCCTGCATCTATGGGCCAAAGAACCCGGACGACGTGATGGCCGTTGTGGGGATGTTCTGATGGTGCAGAACACATCGACGGCGGTCATGCAGCGGCGCCACACTCCGATTCCGCGCGCCGTTCCGCAAGGGCCAGGTGCAGGCCGACATGCACCACCCCAGACAGCCAAAGGAGATTGATTTGATGCCCAAGAAACAGAACGGCCCCGGCGAGCCGGAAGCATCGCCAAACACGCAACACAACGTGCAGGCCCGCAAGGACATCATGCGGGAGTGCAAGCAGGTCGCCGACGACGTGGATAAAGTCCGCCTCGATCAGAACAAGATCATGGCCGGCGTTCGCGAGCGTCTGCGCGAGGCCGGGATCAGCGTCGAGGCGTTCAACTACGCCCGCAAGGTTGCGAACCGGGATTCGGACGATAGAGACGCCTACCTGGAAAACGTCCGCGAATCGCTCCAAGCGCTTGGCGTCGGCATGCAGGGCACGTTCTTTCCCGATGCTGGCGACCGCCCGAAGCGGCCGGCACATTTGAGCGAAGTCGAGGGCGCAGCGGCTCACTGATGCGCGTCCTCGCCTTGGATATTGCGACCGCTTCGGGATGGGCGACGGATGGCTGCGCCGTCTGCCCGCCCCGATTCGGAACTTGGCGCGTGCCCGGCGGTACAGCGAACCTCGGGCACGCCATTTTTCGGTTCAATCAGTGGCTCTACGAGATCGCCGCCACCTATCAGCCCGACATCATCGCCTACGAGGCGCCCTTCATGTCCTCGGGCGGCGGAAAGACCAATCCGCAGACCATGTTCCTACTGATCGGCCTGTGCGCCGTCGCCGAGTCCGTTGCCTACGCCCACAAGGTGCGCGCGATCCAGGCGCATGTGCAGACCGTGCGCAAGCACTTCGTGGGGCATGGCCGGCCGGACAACCCGAAGAAGGTGGTGGCCGCGCGCTGCCGACAACTCGGCTGGGACGTGCGCGACGATAACGCCGCCGACGCTTGCGCAATTTGGACATGGGCCAAAGCGACGCATGACCGAACTTTTCGCCTCGAAACCGGGGCGTTGTTTGCCGGGGCCGCGCCATGAGTACGGTTTTGGACTTCCCGCGTGGCACCCGCGATCTCGACGCCGCCGATACGGCGCGCCTGGCCGCTGCCTACCGGCTCGATCTTGCCGTCGCCGCCTGTGTTGCCGGCGACCGGGACAAGGCGCTACGCCTGCTCATGGCCGCGCAAGGCTGCATAGCCACCGGCGGGCTAACTTGGGCCGCCGCCCTGCGAGTTCCGCAGGTGCCCGCATGAGGAACCTCGAGGCAGAACAAGCATTCCTTGGCGCGCTCCTCGTCAACAACGACGTGTTGTGGCGCGCCGGCGACCTGACGGCGGACGATTTCTCCGAGCCGCTTCATGCGCTCATCTTCGAGACCGCGCGCGTCCTGATCGAAAAGGGCGAGGCCGCCAACCCGACCGCCCTGCGCCCTCATCTGGCGACCGACCCCGATGTCGCCGCAATGAATCGTGACACCGGCCGCGACTATCTAGCGTCGCTTCATTCCGGCGCCACCACGATCAGCGGCGCCGATGGTTATGCCAGCATCATCCGTGGGCTGGCCGTGCGCCGCCGCCTTGTCTCGCTGTGCGACGAAACCGCCGCGGAAGCGCGCGACGTTCGCCCCGACGTGGATGCGGATCAGCTCATTGCGCGTGCGATGGCGCGGATCGATAGCATCGGCGGGGGCGGCGGGGGCGATCTGGAGTCCTTGGGCGTTGCTGCCGAGCGTGCCGTCGCTCGTCTCTCCGCCGAAACGGCGCAGAGCGGCACGACGACCGGCATTCCCGATCTTGACGACCGCCTCGGCGGGCTGCGGCCCGGTGATCTGGTTGTCCTCGCCGGCCGCACCGGGATGGGCAAATCCGCCCTTGCCGAGCATATCGCCGTGGCCGCGAGCGACCAGGGGCCTGTCGCCATGTTTTCGCTCGAGATGGATGCCGAGGATCTGTCGCGCCGGGAGCTCGCCGCGCGCACCGGCATCGCCTACGAGCGGATCAGCCAGCGCCGGGTTGGCCCTCACGAGCGCGCCTCGCTGGCTGACGCTGCCGCGGCCATGGGCCCGCTGCCCGTCTACGTCAACCGCATCTATGACCTCACCGCGTCGCAGATTAAGGCGCGCGCGCGAGGGCTCAAACACCGTCGCGGCGGCCTGGCCCTCGTCGTGGTCGACTATCTCCAACTGGTCCGGCCCGACAGCACCTACCGCGGCAACCGGGTGCTCGAGGTGGCCGAAATCACCCGCGCCCTCAAGTTGATGGGCCAGCAGCTGGAGGTGCCCGTGCTGGCGCTGTCGCAGCTCAACCGCGAGCTGGAGGGCCGTGACGACAAGCGTCCTCGCCTGTCCGACTTGCGCGAATCGGGGGCGATCGAACAGGACGCCGCGGTCGTGCTCTTTGCTCACCGCGAGGCCGCCTACATGGAACGCGACGGGGCGCGCAAGAACCAGACCGCGGACGATTTCATGGCCGATCTCGAAGCCGAGAAACGCCTGATCGAGATCATCGTCGCCAAGAACCGGCACGGCAGCACCGGCGCGGTCAAGGTCGCCGCGGACATGTCGACCAACAGATTCGGGCCGCGGGCGACGCGGCAAGGGGCGATCACGCTATGAGCCGCTCCTACGGGAAGATGCTGTCGTCCCTGTGGACGTCCTCGCGCAAGTTTCAGGGCATCCGCTCCGACGACGCGGCGCGCCTGCTCTACTTCTACCTGCACACCTGCCCGCACGGGAACAACGTCGGGTGTTTCGTGATCCGGCCGGAATACATTGCGGCGGATCTCGGCTGGGAGCAGGACAAGATCGATCACGCCGTCGAGGCGCTCGTCGGCGCGGCGCTGATCGAATGGAACACCGACGAGCACGTCGTGCGCATCGTGGATGCGATCGACAAAGACCCTCCGACAAATCCCAGCCACGCAGCGGCGATGGCCAAGACGGTTTTGTCGCTGCCTGACACGGTTGAAAAGCTCAATTGTCTCAGGGAATTGTCCGCACAAAGGCAAGCCAAGACGCTTAACAGTCTCCGAGAGGAAATTGCTTTGCTGAGCAGCCACTTAGGACACCCTCTCGACAGCCTCTCGACAGCCTGTGCGCAGGGTGTCCGCCCTTACCTTACCTTACCTAACCTAAACCTAACCAACCCAACCCAAACCGAAGGGGGTGTGGGGGAAACAACACCGAGGCGAGCACCGGCGGTACCAGCCGCAGCCAAGACCCTCGATACCGATTTTGACACGTGGTGGCGATCGGTTCCCCTCAAGCGCTCTAAGGGCAAAGCCCGGGAAGCCTACAAGCGAGTCCGCAAGAAGGCGGAAGCCACGACCTTGTTGGCAGGAATCGAGCGTTACGCACAGGAGGTTGCGGGCAGGGAGCCTAGGTTTATCAAACACCCGACAACCTGGCTCAACGCCGAATGCTGGCTCGACGAGGACAGTCCCGCAACGAAGCGGGAGACGCCGGTCAACGGGCTCAAGGTCTCTCCCGACGTGTGGGCAGAGCGCGTCCGTGGTTGGTGGAACGGGGGCGATACCAAGCCTGATCGCTGGATCAAGCTGCAATGGGGAAACATGCCGAACGAGCGCTTTGCCCAGGTGCCTGCGGACGTTGTGCTCGCGGTGACCGGCAAGAAACCGGAGGAACTCTTGGAAACGTTCCTATGAACGGCAACTACGTCGAAGAGCGCGCGGTCGCGACGATCGATCGGCACCGGCCCGGGCCTTGCGAGCCCAACCACATGTCTCCCGATGGCGCCCAGCGACTGGCTGCGCGGCTCCGGGAGTTTTGGGGAACGGATTCAGGCGTGATCGTCACCGTCATGCCGAGCTACCCGTATGGCATCCGGTCCAACCTCGTGAACGGCCTGCCGCCAAGGGGCCACTGGATCAGCCCGAAGGAAGCCCGTGCGCAACCTGCCCGTCACCGATGAGGTGCTCGAGCGTGTTGAGAGACTGTTCGCCGCGCGAGTTGAACAAGCCGAGCGGCGACAGGCCAGCCGAAAGGCCGCCCGCGACTATCGCGCCGACCTCGCGCATGCGGTTATGCGGAACGAGGACCTTGCGCCGCAGCATCGACACCAGCGCGATCCGATTCTGGCGATCGTCCAGCGCAGCCAACTGCCGGATCTTCGCCGGGGACGTGTTGCAACCGCCGCGCACGATATCCGTGCCGTCTACTTCAATCTCGGGACGATCGCGATGGGCAGCATCGGGGACCCCGACCGCCTCGCCACCGCCGGTGTGCAGACCAGCTTCAAGCCGGGCGCCTACGACTGGGTGCCGGTGCACGGTGTCGAGAGCCTGCGCCGCTACCGTCGGTGGTGCGCGTTTTGCGCCGGCCGGTACGCCCGCGGGACCGCGACCACCTGGCTTGAGCTCGCCATCGACGTCGTCATCGATAACCGCGGCACCAGGTCGGTCGACCGGCAACACAAGTGGCGGCACGGCACCACCCAAAACATCGTGATTGAGGCATTGGAGGCCTATTGGAAATGAGCGAGACAAAGGCGAAGAGGGGACGACCACCGATGCCAGCCGCTCGACGGAAGCGGAACAACATTATTTTCAGAGCGCGGGACTCGCTCAAGTCTCAGTTAGAAGAGGTTGCCGGGAACAACGGCCGCTCCCTTAGCGAGGAAGTCGAATTCAGGTTGGAGTGTTCGTTGATGAGCCCACGCGAACGACTCATTTTGGCTTGGTCACAACGCGAGCCATCGACGTCGCTGAAAATTACCTTTCCAAGCGGTGATGTATTTCACGACGGCCTGCGCGCGTTGGCCGACGAGATCGACTCTGTGCTCCCGGAAGGCGACCGGCAATGAGCATGGACCCCTCCCTGACGATGTCCAACGACGAACTGAATGCGCATTGGCGGGAGCACGATCGGCTTAAACGTCGCAGCAAAGTCGCGATTGAAAAATATGGGCGGGCAAGCGAGGCGGCGCAACTCCGCTCAGACGTTAAGGCGTTGTCTAGGCTCTTGAGTCGGGAAAGGCTGCTGAGACTATTCTCTGAGAGCAGCTACTCGGACGAGGTCCGGGAGGCTGTCATTGCCGCCCTCGCCAGGAAAGAAATCGGAAATCGGTATGAGCGGGACTTGCCAAGGAAAGAATACCACGCGGCGGAGGTCCATCGGGTTCGGCTCGACAGACTTCAAAAACTTAGCTTGCCGATCGGCAGCTATCTCGGGGCAAGGCTCAGCAACGCGTTGTTGAACTCGGGCATCGAGTTTGTCGGAGATTTAGCTCGGTGTTCCTTCCAGGATTTGCTGCAAGTCAACGGGCTTGGTCGACTCAATATTCAGGAGATAATCCTGAAGCTGATGGACGCGGGGCTCTACCTCAATACGGATGTTTCCGATTGGGAGCGCCCCGCTGCACCCACGCCGCACGTTCAAACTTGATCGCTATGCGGGTGCGGGAAATTGAAAATGCACTCCGAGATCGCGCAGCAATATCAACGCGTTACAGATTTTGCTTCACTTTTGGTTTTGGCGGGTGTTTTAATCGCGCCTCGCGCCTGCGGAAATGAACCTCGTATACGCCGTCGCATGGTCGGCAAGAGGCCCCACCAAGATCGCCCGGTGCTCCGGCAGCCCACTCCAACGCCTCGACCAACTACAGGCCGCCTGCCCATACCGCTTGGAGATATGGCACGCCGTGAAGGTATCTCCGGCCCCGCGGTTCAAGGACCTCGAGGAACTCACCCATAAGGCCCTCAGCAACGACCGGATGCTCGGCGATTGGTTCCGGGTGAAGCCAGCGGCGGTTGATGGCGTGCTGCAGACGATCGCCCATGAGCGCGGCTGGTCGATCGAGACGTGGTACCCGAGCCTCAGCGATCAGCAGCAGCGCGATGCACAGATGGCCGCTCGATCCGCTCGACAGCACCAGCGCGAGAGCAAAACGCCAGCGGGCCGAAAACGGCGCGCCGCCGAGGAATTTAGGCATCTGCACCGCGAGCTCAAGTAGCACACCTTGACAGTCGGGGCGCAGTGACCGTAGAAACGATATAGAACGCACGACTACGCCACCCGATCAGCCCGCCATCGAGCGGGCATTTTCATGCCCAGAACACAGCACCGAAGCGACGCCCGAAGCGACGCCGCCCGCGCCTACCGACACCTGTATAAGTCGGCACGGTGGAAGCGCGAGAGATCGGTGTTTCTGCAGGCCTATCCGCTCTGTGCCATGTGCCCCGACGAGTCCAAAAGAGCCGCAACCGTCGTCGATCACATCGAGCCTCACCGCGGTGATCTCGGCCGGTTCTGGGATCAAGCGAACTGGCAGCCGCTCTGCACCCAGCACCACAACCGATCGGCGCAGCAGCAGGACATTCGCGGCTATCACAGCGGCGTCGACGCGGACGGCAATCCGACAGATCCAAACCACCCGTTCAACCACTAGGACGGCACGACGGGAGGGGGGCCGAACTTTCCGAGGGTCGGTTGGCTTGGGACCGGTTTGGGCCCTAGACACGCACAACCGCGAAACTCAATGTGGGGGGTCAACGGCGGCGAACGGCGGAATCCGAACGATTCGCATCGTGGGCAAGTCGTGAAGACCGGTCGACCGCCGAAGCCAAGTCACCTCAAGGTGGTCATGG
>Ga0222672_1000196_pt1 | contig 31535 bp, 23 predicted proteins | sample AntAcemetagen799_FD_179810 | JGI IMG/M metagenome (GOLD analysis project Ga0222672, IMG submission 179810) | Saline water microbial communities from Ace Lake, Antarctica - #799 | ecosystem: Environmental > Aquatic > Non-marine Saline and Alkaline > Saline | place: Antarctica: Ace Lake...
CCCGCATTTCTCACCACGCAGGTAGCGAAAACAGATTTTGGGACGGTTAGGACGGCTACGCAGCATTTTTGACGCTTCTGACACCGAAGAACCAGAGTTGTTTATATTTCCATCTCTAACGTATGCATAATCGAGGCCGGGGGACACGATTATTCCCAAGGCACCGGCTCGTGCCCGAACTGCGAACCATCATCTGTCGTCGGCTTCACCCGCTCAAGGCCGCATGCGCGAGTTGGTAGTCTCTTTGGTTCGGACAGGCCGAGCACCATTCCACCAAGACCCGTCGCGTGCTCACTTTCACCCGCGCCGCCACCTTGAAGAATCGCAATCGGATTGTCCCGATGGTCGCCGAGGCCAGGGAGGTTTTCTTGAGCGCTCCTTCCCGCAACAACTCTACCAGTAAATGCGCGAAGACGCTGAACCACAGGCGGAGCTGGTTCGCGCTCATGATTCGAGTGCTAGTCCGATCGGCAAACAGATCCATCTGTTGGACTTTGATCTGATTTTCCATTTCGCCCCTGGCGCAGTAGACTTCCTCATACAACATCCGTGCCGGATAGTCCTCTGCTGCCAGGTTGGTGACTACGAAACGCGGGTTGGTTCCCTGTCGGGTTCTTTCTGCTTTGCCCACGACGCGACGCTTCCGGCTCCAACTCTTTTTAGTTCGGTAGGTGAAGTCTTTGAACCGACGACACGGGGTTTCGAGTTCTCCCGCTTCAATGGCGTGCTCGATTGTTGCGAAGTCATCTTCGAGTTCCGCCTGCAACCGGGCGTTGCGCGCCATTCCCAATAGATAGAAGACATTGCGCCGCTTCTCGCACCAGCTCATGATCGCATCGCGGGCGAATCCGCTGTCGCCGCGCACGAGGATTTTCGCTTTTCTCCCGAAGCGGCCCCGGATCGCTTTGACGATTTTCTCCAACGCTTCCACGGTCCCGTTGCTGGCGTCGCGGTCGCTGGTGCGCAGTTGCGCCCACAGCGGAATGTTGCCGACGAAGCAGTAGAGCGGCAGGTAGCAATGACTCTTGTAATAGCCATGGTAGAACTTGCCCTCCTGGTTTCCGTGGATCCGGTCGTCGGTCGCATCGAAGTCCAATATGATCATCTGCTGCTTGCGCGGCAAAGCTTCAACGGCAAGACGGAGAAGGAGGTCTTCGACCTTTTCCGAATTCGCCTTGATGGTTTTATACCGTGTCGAGGCTCCTTCTTCGACCGCGAGTTCGAGCCGGTTGAGTGTGGATTTTCCCGCGAGTGCTTTGCCCCGATCCCGCTCTTCGCGGCGACCGGTTCCGAGCGGATCGCTCTTACCACAGGCGACTGCCAGAAGTGGATCGTGCCGAAGCCGGTCGTGGTCGTTGAGATCCTCGTAGCCGAGAGCCAACCCGAAGATCCTCTGGCCGAGCAATTCTTCGACACTGTGCTCGATCAAGTCGGGATCACGGCGGTCCTCGAAGCAGTCGGAGAGTTTTTTCAAGATTCGATGTCTCCGGTCCGCCTCGCGGAGAAAAAGAACTCCACCATCGCTGGAGAGATAACCACCTTCAAAATTGGAAACCACTTGTCTCGATTCCAGTCCTTGAAATGCGAAGGTTTGCTGAGTACACTCTGTCATGCGGCGGTTGATGGTTTGTTGTTTGGCATTGAATTGAACACCAACACCTTACACCAAATCTCAACTCGCCGTCCTTTCTATCTGTGAGAAATTCGGGCTAAGCGGATTCAGACTGGCGGTGTAAACTAAAAAGGGCGTTTAAGCCCCCTTTTTATCCCGATGCGATCTTTGAGACGTGAGTTGACGTAATCAGCGTATCGCGATTGAGTGCCTACCCATGTTGAACCGAGATCTTTCCTCCAAATTATTCAAAGCCGCCAAGGAAGTGATTCCCGGCGGCGTCAATTCGCCGGTCCGTGCTTTCAAAAGCGTGGATGGTGATCCTTTTTTTGTGCAACGGGCGCGCGGCTGCCGAATTTGGGATGTCGATGGGAATGAAATGATCGATTACGTCGGGACCTGGGGGCCGGCGATCCTTGGGCACGCGCCTTCCGCCGTGATCGATGCGGTGAGTCATGCTGCGAAAGAGGGAATCAGTTTCGGGATCCCGAACCGCCACGAGATCGAACTTGCGAGGATGGTTCGAGATTATGTGCCCTCGGTGGAAAAGGTCCGCATGGTCAGTAGTGGGACCGAGGCGACGATGTCAGCGATCCGTCTTGCCCGCGGCTACACGGGGCGCGATAAAATCATTAAATTCGACGGTTGTTACCACGGACATGTCGATTCTCTCCTCGTCGCCGCCGGAAGTGGCGCCCTCACGCTCGGGCAACCGGACAGTGCCGGAGTGCCAAAAGACCTCGCGAGTCTCACGATCGCGCTGCCATTCAATCGCCCCGAAGCGGTTGAGGAAGCGTTTCGCCTCGAAGGAGAGAATATCGCGGCGATCATCCTCGAACCAATCCCGGCGAATGCAGGTCTCATTTTTCCGAAGGAGGGATACTTGCAGTTCCTTCGTGAGATCACCGAGAAGTACGGCGCCGTCCTGATTTTTGATGAGGTCATGACCGGCTTCCGGCTCGCCCGAGGTGGCGTTCAGGAACTGGTTGGAATCACCCCGGATCTCACCGCGATGGGGAAAGTGATTGGTGGCGGTCTTCCGGTCGGTGCCTTCGGTGGCAAGGCTGAGATCATGGATTATCTCGCGCCCGACGGGCCGGTGTATCAGGCGGGTACGCTTTCCGGGAACCCGCTCGCGATGGTTGCCGGCATCACTCAGTTAAAGGAAATGGAGCGTCACAATGGCTGGGCTAGACTCGATGAAATCGGTCAGCAGTTTGAGGATGGCGTTCGCGAGGTCCTGAAAAAAGCCGGTCGCGACCTCACGCTCAACCGCATTGGTTCGATGTTCTGCCTCTTTTTCACCGAAGAAGAGATCACGAACGTGGATGACGTGAAGAAATCTGACTTCGATGCTTTCCGGAAATTCTTCTGGGCAGCGTTGGATCGCGGCGTCTATTTCGCTCCTTCGCAGTATGAGGCGGGATTTATCTCGCTCGCTCATGGTCCGGATGAGATGGAAAAAACGGCTGAAGTCACCGCCGATGCGCTTAAAGTGGCTCTGAGTTAAGGGGATACAATTGGAAGAGATTTAATGCCAAGGTGACAATTTTGCTATCTGGCGCGATTCGATCCGGGGTGTAAGCTCCGCACTTAGAACGATTAGAAATTTGTAGCAGCCGCCGGAAGCAATTCCGGCTCAGCCAACCATGAGCGACGAAGACAAGCCCCTCGAATTTTCCGCCTTTGATCTGATGCCTGACTGGGCTCAGGAATCATCGAAGCCTAAGGAGACAAAGCAACGCCCGCGTGATGATCGCGAAGATTCGCGTGGCGAGAATCGGCGTGACTCCCGCGGAGGCGGTGATGATCGCCGTGGAGGTTTCGGTGGGGATCGTCGTGGCGGTGGCGGCGGAGATCGTCGCGGTCAAGGCCAGGGCCAGGGACGAGGGAATTTCGGAGGAGGAGATGACCGTCGTGGCGGCGGAGGCCGTGATGATCGACGGGGTGGAGGTGACCGCCGCGGTGGCGGGGGTCGTGACAACTTTCGAGGAGGAGATCGCCGGGAGCGTCCGCCAGAGGATAAGCCGGCCCCGGGGGTCAAGGCATCGATTGAGCCTTCCGAGTTAGCGATCAAAGGTCTCACGAAGCATATCAGGGATACCTACCGGGCCTTTCCTCTTGCTGACCTTGCCAAGATGATTATGGGCGGGCGTGACCGTTATCAGGTTTGTTTCGAATCGACTGATGACGGCGTCGCCTTTTATCAATGTAAGGATGATAAATCGATCTGGCTGAGCCGCGACGAAGCGATCAAGCATTTACTGAGTTCCGATGTGCTCTCTAAGTATTACGTGGTCGAGGAGGTCGATGTGGGCGCTCCGGCGGGGAACTTTTCCAACATTGCCGTCTGCGGCATGAGCGGGGAAATTCTCGGGCCTCCCAATCATCACGAATATCAGCGCAACATTGCAAAGCTCCACGCGGAGAAGTTTTCCAACATGCCGCTTGAGCGGTTCAAGTCCCGCATCGTCATGGAAAGTGGCGAAGAGATTGTGGAGAAGTGGAAGGAAAAAGTCAGCAAGCGTCTCCAATATCGATTGAAGTCTGAAGACCCTCCTGAGGCTCCCGAAGAGGCGACGGTTGCTGAGGTTGAGGAAACTCCGGCAGCGGCTGACCCGGTGGAAGAAGCATCGGAAGTGGTCGCTGAGACAGAAGTTTCGGCCGAAGCTCCTGCCGAAGAAGCCGAAACCGAAGCGGTCGAAATCGTGGAAGAATCAGTTCCAGAGGAAGCTCCCGATGAGACGCCGGAAGCTGATGAGGAAACCGAAGCGGCGGAGCCTGAGTCCGTAGACTCTGCCGACGAAGCTCCCGCCGAAGAAGCGCCGGAGGAAGAAGTCCCGGCCCCCGCGAAAGAGGAGGGGCCACTTCTGAAGTCGCCCGAAGAGTTGGCCCGCCATTTCCGGGAACACTTCGCGGCAGAGGCTGTGATCGAGTCGAAGAAAGCGGTGGTTCGGGGCGACGTTCAGGGACGCAATCTTTCTCAGGGGCTGCTCGTCCATTTGAAGCAGGAGAGCGAGAAGCTTCGTCGTGGATTTCCACTTCCTTTAATCCAGGCGCTCTGTCGTGACTTTGAGAAAGAGGGCCTTCGTTTCTTTAAGCGCGGGAAAAAGGCGCTCCACGTCTCAAGCGTGAGGCCGAAAGGGATCAATGAATCAGTCTCTCTGACGGGACATGTCCAGGCGATCCTTGATCGAATTTTGGCGAAGCCGGGAACGAAGGTGATCGATCTCCTCGTTGAGCTGGCCGATGACTTTGTCCAGCCGGAAAAAGATCAGGCCCCGGAATCGCTTGCGCTGACCGACAAAGCCAAGACGGTCCTGAAAGATCTTCGCTGGCTCACTTCGGAAGGTTACGTCATCGAATTTCCCGACACAAAGCTCGCTCTCGGAAAACAGCCGAAGCAGGGTGAAGCAACTCCCGCACCGAAGAAAAAAGCTCCCGCAAAGAAAGCGGCTTCTAAAAAAGTAGCGGAGGTGAAGGAGGAGGCTCCGGCGTCCGCAGAAGCCAAGGTCGAAACCACTCCGGCGGAGACGGTCGAGGTCCCCGCGACGGAGCCTGAAGTGGCGGCCGAAGAGAAGGTCGAAGATTCTGTCGTCGAGCCTGCTGAGGCCTTGATTCCGGAGGAACCGGTCGAATCTGAAGCCGCGCCTGAGGAGGAAGCCGCGCCTGAGTCACCGGCGCCCGGGGAAAACGCAGAGCCTGAAGAGAAAGCTTAGTCGTCAGATCGAAGCGGAACGATATTCGTTTCGCCGGTCTCTGATCACGAAATGATGTGGTGCGCCGTGAGGAGGCGATGCACGGCCGCCCGCAGTTCACTCGGAGCGTAAGGCTTTGGCAGGACCGCCCGGAAGCCAAACGCTTCAGGGTTAGCCATGGCGGGGGCATCGGAATATCCGCTGGAAACGATCGCGAGAATGGCGGGATCCATTTCCGTGAGTTGGCGCATCGTTTCGACTCCGCCGAGACCGTTTTCGATCGTGAGGTCGCAGATGAGGAGATGAAAACGGGCCCCTTCATCCATCGCTTCCTTGTAGACTGAGATGGTATCGTTTCCGTCCTTGGTCTCGACGACCTCATGCCCGGCGCGGCGGAGCGTTGCCGCCATGAGACGTCGGATCGGAGCATCGTCTTCGAGAATGAGAATACGGGTTCCAACGAGAAAGTTGTCGGCTTCGGTGCCGTTGAGTGGCCCGAGTGCCGGCAAGTCGAGATTTGCCATGGGGAGTTCACCTCCCGAGGTCGTGTCGAGTTCCCCCCCGGTTTCTCCGGTAGGTCGCTTGCCAAGCGGGGCGCAGAAGGTCGCGATTGTCCCTCTTCCCTCCTTTGACTGAAGCTGGATAAATCCGGAATGCGCTTTCGCAATCGACTCGCAGACGGTCAGTCCGATTCCGCTCGCATTGTTTTCGGGGCGGGTTGTGAAGTAAGGCTCGAACACCTGATCGAGTGCCTCTGCGTTCATCCCGTGTCCTGTATCGATCACTTCGATGAGAAGGTGGTCCTCTTTCATCGGAGAATGCGAGCCTTTGACCGCCTTGACTTCGTCCGGGGTGATGCGGGCACTTCTCACGATGAGGACTCCTCCCTGAGACATCGCGAGGGCGGAGTTGGCAATCAAGTTTTCGACAAGGCGACTGACCTGCGCGGGATCGATATTGGCAATCAATTCCGGATCGGCTCCCTGGAATTGATAACGAATCTCCGGGTGCTGAATTCGGTGTTCTGTCAGGATTCGGCGAATCAAATCCGAGATCCGGGTCTGCTTTCGAATCGGTCTCCCGCCCTGGGCAAAGGTCATCAACTGGTGCACGAGTCCGGTCGCGTGAGCGGCGGCCGCCTGCGCTTCGCCGAGGAGGTGGTGAAGCTCGATGTCCTCGGGCTGGCGTTCGCGGGCGAGGCTGATGTTTCCGGTGATCGCGGTGAGGCGATTGTTGAAATCGTGGGCAAACCCGCGAGCGAGCAGCCCGAGTCCTTCGAGGCGCTGCTGACGAAGGGATTCGGCGTCTTCCTGCTTGCCGGAGGTGATGTCCGTAAAAAGAGCGAGAACGCCTTCATCAGTACGGTAGGAGCGCACCTCGAACCAGAGCCCGCGAGTGGAGTCATTGAATTCAAAGCGGTTGCTTCGCCCTGTCGCAAGGGGGCGATGGAGGGGTTCGTCGTAGTCCTCAAATTCCGCGGTCGAGAACCGGTCCCAGAAGGAGAGCCCAACGAGGTTTTTTCCGTTCCCGAAAAGAGAAGTCGCCTCGCTGTTGGCGTAGCTCACCTTGCCTGAATTACTGATCTTGACGAGAGGATCGGTGACGTCATCGATGAGCGGGGAGATTATCGACTTCACCTCTTCCGGTGTCGGAGGAGTCGGCAGAGCGGGAGGAACAGAAAACCCTGTCGCGGCTTCAGCCGGTTTCCGATGACTGATCATCTCGCGAAAAGCCGGATTACTGGAGAGGGCGGCGATCTTCTTCAGCGCGTCGGCCCGCGCCGGGGGAAGGTTTTCGCGCGGAGCTTCAGGATCGAAAGCTTTCGAATCCGCGTGAGCCGCTTCCGTTTCTGCCTTCGTTAGAATCGTGATGACGCCGACGACTTCACCTTCGTCCGAGCGGATCGCGGAAGATTTTTCCTTGATCGAAATCGACTCGCCGGTTCGGCTTCTGAGACCGGTCACGGCTCCGTCCGTTTCCGTGAAATCGAGGACTTCGCTCTGCTGTTTTTCGATCGCCTCCTCAAGGTTCCACCCGGAGAGTTGTGCGGCGGCTCGATTCAGGTAGACCGTTTTCCCATCACGATCAGCGACGAAAACTCCTTCGATCAGCTCCGCGGCAACCGCAGCGATTCCCGGAAGTTTTGCGGTGAGGGCTTCGACGGCACTGCCCCGCTCTGCGACGGCGTCGAGACAGGCGGCAAGTTCGGCATCACTGAAAGGCTTGCGAATGAATGCGGCCGGTTTTGCTCCGCTTGCCTGGTCGTAAACGGCATCTTCAGAGTAGCCGGTGACAAAAATCACGGAGACCTGATGTTTTTCGCGAAGCTCTTTGGCGAGAGTGACCCCGGAATCCGCGTTACCAAGGTCGATATCGATCAGGGCGACCTCCGGAAGAATGTTCGCCACGGACTCCCTCGCTTCCTCAGCATTACCCGCGATACCGGTCACGGAAAATCCCCGACGATGCAGGATCGCCTCGATATCACGAGCCGTGACGCCATCGTCTTCGACGATGAGAACTTTCAGGCTTTTATCGGAGGAAAGGTCCATGGAGGAGGAGTGGCTTGTAGCCGGCACAGGCTAGCGTGAAAACTCTGATATTTACAGACGAAATTCCCAAACTCTGCCGGTGAATTTCGATTTCAGGAACTAAGCCTCTGTATTCCAGCGTTTCAGTGCGGAAGATTGAAGGTCCATCCGCGATGAGAATCTTTCACTGTGCCGGACATTTGGCCGCCCATTTGTGCCACGAGAAGCTTGATTGTCTCCGTCTCATCCTCTGGAAAACGGGAGGACTGAAGATTTTCGGCGAGAAATTCAAGAAAGAGTCCGCCCTCATCTGAGTCGATGAAAGAAAACTGGATTCGTGGGTTCGATCCCTGTTTTCGATGCGCGATGACCAGTCGAATCAACTCACCGATTAGCAGTGCCATCGGCGTGATGCGGCTTGCGCTCAGCTCAAGACTGTCCGGACCATTCAAAAACACGAAACGCTCGCCTGGTCCCAGTTGGAGGAGGCGGGCGGCTTCGTCGGATACCTGACGAATCAGCGAGCCCACGAGAATAGTATCTCCCGTCGGGATGGCGCAGGCAAGAGCACGCAGGCGAAGCTGCCATTTCACAAGGCTCTCATCGTTCATCGCATCGTGCGATTCGATGCTGAAGAGACTCGTTACCATTTGCAGTTGATTGCGAAAATGATGCTGGGATTGCTCTGCAGGCAGGCCTGTTGTACTGCTTTCAGCGCCGCTGATGAGAATGGCGAAAGTGATTGCTTCGCCGGCGTCGGAGAGTGAGCAAATTTCCAGGGTCGTTTCCAATGGCGAAGAGTCGCGGCGTTTGATCCTTCCATGAAACGCCGAAGAGTTCCCCGGTTCCCGGCCGGTTGGCAAATGCTGGGCGACGAGCATGCACGAGGTCTCGTCGAGTAGCGCGGTGAGTGGATTGCCAACGAGATCATTGCCTGAGTCACGGGCCAATTCTCTGACCGCCGCATTGGCCCGAAGGATCTTTCCATTTCCATCAGCGATCACGGCAGGGAGGCGCATGAAATCAAAAGCACGGCTCAACTGAAGCTTTTCCTCTCTTGTTTGACGGAGTTCGGATTCATTTCGAACCACCGCGAGAATTTGACCATCGCCAGCGGACGAGAGGGTGACCGCAAACTGTACCGGTTGGTCCTGCTGGCTGAGAAGATCGGCATGAACGATTTTCCCGGCTTCGATCAATTCCTGTTTCGGGTCTGAAAGTAGTTCGCCGAGCGCAGGCCAGACCGCAGTGATCTTTTGTCCCCGCCACGAGTTGAGCATGTCGAGCTCTTTCCACGGGTGAGGTGGCGGGGCAAAGTCGGCGACGGTGAGGTCGTCGTCGATAAGGAAGATGAGATCAGGAACCGCATCGAGAAGCGACTTCGCTTTTCTGGCCACGAGTTGAAGCCGCTCGGTCAGGAGCACTTCGCTCACGCTTCCGGGACCACCGGTGAGGTAGAGTGCCATGGAAGGGTCCCCGTGTTTCTCTCCGATGGGGTGATAAGATAGCCTTGTCGTCTTCTCCGACTCTTGCGCACGGATTCTGACCTTCAGTGAGGGAAAGTCACCGCTGCCGTCAGAGTCCAAAAATTCATTCTCGGTTGATTGAAGGCGTTCTGCGTCTTCGGGATGAAGAAGGTCCCCGAAAGCAGACATTCGGATTTCACGGAGCGAGAGATCGACGAACTCAAGGAAAGCGGGGTTGGCATCGATAATCCGACCGGTGCGATCAGCAAGGACGGCTCCGTTTTCCGTTCCCGCAAACAGTGCCCGGAATTTCATTTTCCCATGCCGCTGCGCTTCCTGCGCCCGGAGCGTTTCGGTGACGTCCTGCAGCACGATGGTGATTCCACCGTCACGATGCAGAGAGGACCTGAATTCCACTTCCCTGAGTTTCCCCCTGAGGCTGCGAAGAGAAAAAGTCCGCGTCAGCTGATTCCGCCAGACGTGCTCACGAAATGAGTCGATGACCCGCTTCCGGTGATCGCCGTCTGGACAGAGAGAGGTGAGCCACGCTTCGATCCCACCGGATTCACGAACCGTGGCACCCAGCATTTCGCGGCAGATCACGTTTTCGTGTTTCAACTCCTGCCCCGGTCCGAGGACGATGAGTCCGAAGGGGAATTGATCTGCGATGAGTTCCCAATCCAGAGATCCAGTAGAAGATCCCTCAATAGGGGAGGCTGGATTGGTGTGGTGCGAAACAGTCGGTTCGATCGATCCGGGTACACCAAAAGGATTCGGGGTACGATTCAATGAATCATGACCCGTTGAGCCAGGCTTTTCGCCGGTTGGTTCGTGGATTGACAAAAACGGTGCAGGGAACGGAGTGGAAGCTGAGTTAGTTAAGAAAACTTAATCAACTCCTGCAAGCGATTTGTTGCCCTTCACCCCCTGATTTGTTATTTAATCAGTCTTTTCGTCACTCCTTGACTTTAACGCAGGTAGAAATGCGTAGACCACCGCTCCGATTCCGAGGGTGAGAAGGCCGAAAAGAAACTCGGTTGTGCGATCTTTGAGCTGAAACCAGAGCACATAGCCGCTGATGAGGGCAAAAATCGCCGGGGTGAAGGGGAAGCCCCAGGCCCGGTAGGGACGCGGAATGTCGGGTCGTTTCAGTCGAAGGTAGAAGACTCCGATGACGACCATGAGCGAGGAGATCGTCAAGAGTGCCTGAACGTAGTTAATGAGCTGCTCGAAGGTTGCTGAAACGAGGAGAATCATGACGATGACGCTCTGAACGAGGATCGCAATTCCCGGAACGCCATTTCGATTTGTCCGACTCAAAAGGCTGAACCCTTTGTGATCGCGACCAATTGCAGCGGAGACTCGTGGGCCGGCCCAGACCATCGAGCTGATCGATGAGATGAGTCCAAATCCAATGAGAATGCCCATCGCGACTCCTCCTTTTGGGCCGAGAAATGTTTCCGCCGCGATGAGTCCGACTTCGGCTTCGCCGGCCATGTCCCCGATCGGAGTCGAATAGAGGAAAGAGGCGTTAATAAACAGATAAAGAGCGGTGACGACCGCCGTTCCAATAAGCAATGCGAGCGGAACATTACGTTCCGGCTTTTTCACCTCATCCATCATGTAAGTCGCTGCGTTCCAACCGGTATAGGCGTATAGCACATAGACAAGCGAGATCGCAAATGGCCCTGAAGTGATGAGGTCGAGATCGCCCTCCGCGGGAAGAAATGAGACGGGCTGCCGGGTCCCGAGAACAAACCCGAGAAGACCGAGAACGATAATCAGGGCAACTTTACCGTAGGTGAACCATTCCTGAAATTTTCCGATGAAGGAAACCTGCCCGAGATGAATCATCGTCACGAGAAGCACCGCCGGAATTGAGAACCAGAACGAGGAGCACTCGAAAATATTGCCGAGATAAGTGCCGAGGAGAGTGGCATTCAGCGCAATCGGAGCAGCAAAGCCGACCGTGACCGAGAGCCATCCTGCAAGGAAGCCGATGAAAGGATTCCAAGTCTCGGAGAGGAGGTGATATTCCCCGCCGGAACGCGGAAACATCGAGGCCAGCTCGGCGTAGCACAACGCCCCGCAAAAAGAAATCACTCCGCCGATAAGCCAGAGGAGAAGAATCGGGAAGCCGGAGGGAATTCCCGCGACCTGGAAGCCGAGGCTCCCGAAAACGCCCGTGCCAACCATGTTGGCAATGACGATTGCGACAGCGGTGAGAAGGCCGACTTTAGCGGCAGTTCCAGAGGAGGATTGAGTCATCTAAACAGGGTTGGGTCAGTGATGCAGCAGGGTTGGGTCAGGCTTGGAGGCGCGGCACTTCGTGATACTCCAGAGCCCATTCCCGCATGAAGCGGACCAGCTCGGGGACAATGCGATAAAGGATAAACTCGGGATTGTCCGGCGTGCCGAGATATTGTTTCAGCAAGGGGTTTTGCTCCCAGATGGCGTTGATTGTTTCAGCCTCTGTCACCACTTCGGCGCGTCCGGTGATGCGCACTTGATCGTGATCCGGGGCAAGGTAGGCCAGTTCCACGGTCGGGTTCGCCGCAATTTCGGCGGTTTTATGGTAGGAGGCGAGGTTGGCGACGTAGATCGTGAAATCACTGTCGACCTGAACGGGCGAAACGGGGCGGACCCGTGGTTGCGAGCCGCCCTCAATTGTCGCGAGCATCGGGAACTTCGCGGCGCGGATCGTGGCGTGTGCGATTTCGTGAAGGCGGGCGGGATCAACCGGTTCGGGGCGAGGTTTCATGAAAAATGAGGCTCGGAGTGAGGTGAGGTATGATAGTTAACTTGACGCAACTCAACGCTAATCTTCGACGAAATGAAGCGACTTTTTCTCCTCTTTCTATTTCTCGCGCTTCTTGTGATCGTGCCGTTTTTAATTTGGGGCAACCACTTCGAGGAGTCGATGACGCTGGAGAACACGGTCGCGCGACTGCAGGCGATGGGCGCGTGGGCCTGGGCGGTCGGAATCGGCCTCCTTGTGATCGATCTTTTTCTCCCCATTCTCGGCACGGTCGTGATGTCGGCTCTTGGCTTGATTTACGGATGGTTTCTCGGGGGCATTCTCTCCGCGTTCGGTTCGATCGTTTCCGGAGTGCTTGCCTATTGGCTTTGCCGAAAAATGGGACGCCGCGCCGCAGGGTGGCTTGCGGGAGAGTCGGGGCTTGCAGAAGGGGAGCGACTCTTCCACGGGGAAACGGGCGGCTGGCTCGTCGCGCTTTCCCGCTGGATGCCGGTTCTCCCCGAGGTCGTCGCCTGCATGGCGGGCTTATCGAAAATGTCGTTCCGGCGGTTTTTTGCGGCGCTTTGTGTGGGCAGTATTCCGATGGGGTTTGTCTTCGCCTGGATCGGAGATGCCGGGGAGAAAACCCCGGGAATGGCATTACTCCTCAGTGCCGGATTGCCGCCCGTGATATGGGGCGTTTTCCGGTTCATTTACCTGAAGATGAGTCGGCCCTCAGCTTGAGAGAGAAACTTCCCCGGGAGGCGCTTCGATGAATGTTTTCCAGCTGACATGCGCGATGCGCTGAACGGCGGCCTGTGAGAAAAAGGGACGCCAGCGAGGTTTCTTCGGCTCGTTGAGCAAGCGCATGTTCGCCTGCGCAGGGAGCTTATTGGCTTTGCGGGTGTTGCAGCGAATACAGGAACAGACCACATTTTCCCAGGACGTTTCACCTCCTTTTTCCCGGGGGATAACGTGGTCGAGATTCAGGTCACGATTCTCGAAGCGCTTGCCGCAGTATTGGCAAGTGAACTTGTCGCGTTCGAAGACGGTTTGCCGACAGAATTTTAAGTCCTGCTTGGGGAGGCGGTCATAGCGGTTGAGGACGATGATCGAAGGCGTTCTGATTTGATGTGAGACTGAGTGCAGAATATCCTCACCGGAATAGGTCGTGGAAAGTTCCATCCAGGAAGAGGCATCGTGCGTTTGAAATCCTGCTTCAGGATCCGTATCGACGACCTGCGCGTGTCCCACGAAAAGGAGCCCGATGGCGCGTTTGACGCCACAGATATTGACCGGCTGCCAGAGCCGATTCAGCACCAGAACCTGACTTGAGAGGGAGTTCATGGATGACTTGGACCACGGGAGACTAGAGCGAAAAAAGAGTGCTTCAAATCGCTTTTTCTGATAAAACATTCCTCCCCCGCTCAGAAATGAGTGAGGGGAAGGCGTTTAGTCTCCGTTTTGAGACCGGGAAATGAGATTTTTCCACTTGGCGGAGACCTGATTCCGTTGCACAGTTCCGACCGAAGCACATTCGAAACTCACGAGAATATAGACAGTTACATGACTTCCCTGACCGGCCTTTTCCAAAGACCGAAGGCGACGGCAAGTGCCATCGTGGCGATTTGTTGTGTGCTGGTCGCCGGGTCACTGAAAGCGCAGGATAATCTTGATCCAAACGATATTTGGTATCGCGGTTTCCTTCTGATTCGGGCTTCAGAGGATGCGAAATTAAGAGAGGATTACTTAACTGCCCTCGCGAAATTAAATGAGGCGATTCCTCTCTACGATCATCTCGCGCAGACGTTTCCTGACTTCCAGCCGGAAATCGTGAAGGGAAGACGACATCTCAATGCGGAGGCTCGTGATGAGATCAAACAGCTGATGAGAAATCCGCCACCGTCCTTGCCGACGCCCCGTCCGCAGGCGCCACCGGTGAATCCTGCGACGGCTCCGAATTACGCCGAATCAATTCCTTCTCCGCCGATCCCATCCTATGGAGGCGCCCGCTCCCGCTCGATGGAAATCGAAGACCCTGATCAGGAGTTTTCCCTCCCAAGTTGGAATGATGGCTCGAGCCAGGTCCTCCCGCGGGTCGCGACCGCCACCGGCTCCGGAATGCCACGAGTCGAAACACGCCGCGCACCCTCCGTCGGTTCGATCGCGAACTCGCTTCACGAAGATTTATCACAGAAAGACTCTTTAATCAGTTGGCTGAACAACGAGAACCTCAAACTCCGCACCCAGTTGTCGCAAAGCGAGTCCGAACTTGGCGCGGTCCGGGCGGAACTGACGCGTGCGCAAACCAATGTCCTTGATCTAAACCGGCGTGTCGCCGAGGCGGAAAGTTCAGCGGGTGGAGTGACCCAGCAGCGGGTCGATGATTTGAAGAGCCTCTTGAAAGACGCAACCAATCAGCTGCAGGAGTCGGTGGATCGAAATGCAAAACTGGTTGCAGCACTCAATCAATCTCAGGGCGAAATGAAAAAAATGCGCAGTCGCCTTGTCGATGTCGAGCGCGAGCGGGATAACCTCGCCGAAGTCGTTCGCGGCGAAGCCAATGGGGGAAAGGCTCTCAAGGAACTGATGGATCGCAATCGCGATCTGACACTCAAACTCGACCGGGCTGAGCAGCTCGCGACGAGTCTGTCTGAGCTTTCGAAAGAGAAAGATCAGGACATTGCGATGCTGAAGACCGAGATCACGAGGATCAAGGTTGAGCGTGATAAGTTGCTTTCCGACAACATGGGTCATCAGCAAACGATTGAGGAACTCAAGCGGAAGCTGGAAATGCTCTCCGACGGTTTGACCCAGGAGGAGCGAAATTCCATCGCCTCCGCCTCCCCGGTAGAGCGACAGGAGAACGAGCTGCTGCGTTCTCTCGTCCTGAAGCAGTTGCGTCGTCAGGCGCAGATGAAGCAGGCGAAAGAGTTACTTCTCCGACAGCTCGATAAGGTCGGGTCCCGCTCGGACACGCTCCTCGGATTAGTCGAGGACATGGCGACCGGTTCTCAGCTCACCGAAGAGGAAAAGGCTCTTTTCAAATCTCCGCAGTTCCAGGAAATCGTCGATGCGGCTTCTTCGGGTGAGCCTTTCAGCCCTTCGGAAGCGGCGGCAGAGGCCGCCAACAGCATGTCGGCAACGCTGGTTGCGGCAGGGACGGGGCCGGCTTCTGATGAAGTCGTGAAGGAACAGAAAATTTCCGTCGAGCTTTCGCAAATCGAGAAAGCAGCGCGGCTTGACTTTAGTGAAGGGCGCTACAGCGAAGCGGAGGCCGGATTTCTTGAATACCTGCGCTATCGTCCCCGTAATGTGGCCTGCCTCTGTAACCTCGGCGTGCTCAAGATTGCGGTGAAGAATTACTCGGAAGCAGAATACTATCTTGAGAAGGCTCTCGCGATTGAGAGTGATTCCGGTCTGGCTCATTACCTTCTTGGACGGACTTATTTCCTCCAGAATAAATTAGACGAAGCGCTCACGAAACTTGAAGAGGGCCTCGCCTTTGACCCCCAGAACGCCAAGGCGCACAACACGGTGGGCGTCATTTCAACGCGCAAAGGTTGGGTTGCCCGGGCAGAGAAAGCGTTCACGAGTGCGGTTTCCATCAATCCAAAATACGGCGATGCGCATTTCAATCTTGCGGTGCTCTACGTGACCCGCGATGAGCCAAATCCGAAGGCGGCTGAGAAGCATTACTTTGAGGCACTTCACCTCGGTGTCCCGCGAGATGCGGCGATCGAGGACTTTCTCAAAGAAGCGGAGGCGGCCGGTCCCGCAATCGGAATGCTGCCCTGATCTCAGGATAGGCAGGCAAAGAGTAGAGAATTGCCGGAAGTGTAGAATCGACCTCCCGGTCGATTGGCGTTTGCTACGGGGAGCAGCAAACCGGGAAGTCTAAGCGATGTGCTCAGGGTTCAATCCCGTGCTCGGCAAAGAACACTTTCATCTCATCGACATCGAAGTCGGCAAGGATGAGTTCTCCGTAGGTGAGGGTGGGAGCACAGGTCTGACCGGAGAGCTGCTGCATCTCGGCATACCTGGCGCGGTCGGCGATGACATCGATACCTTCATAGGCAAATCCCTCGCGCTCGAGATAAGCAACGGCATCGACGCACCAGGGGCATCCGGGTTTGAGGTAGACTTTGAGTGTTGGCATTTCGGTTCAGGGAATTGATGGAGCGGCGGGAAGCTGTTTTGGAGTGTAGCCCTTCTTCTCGAGCAGATCGATGACACTGATTTCACCGGCAAGATGAGCAGCGCCAACGATAAAGAGCACAACTTCATCGCCTTTCAGGGCCTCTTCAATCGACGGAATCCAGTTTCGATTCCTGTCATCGAGGAGCAGCTTTTTCACTTCCGCCTCTTCAGCAAGTTCAGAGACGATAATTTCTTCAATGACTTTCGGGTCGCCGCTTTTCCAGGCGGCGATGATTTTGTCGAGTGCCTCGGCTGACTCGCCCTGCTCTTCGATCATTTCGTGGATCATGCGGGTCAGGGTCTCGATCCTGATCTTTTGGAAGATCCCCATTTGGAACGCCATCGTCTCAAGGCCACTGGTGGGTAGGTTATCTTGAACCGCCTTTTGGTAGTATTGTATCTCGATGCCGAGATCAGGTCGTGCGCCATGGCGAGTCGCAGCCATCGAGGTGAGGGTGATGAAAAGAGTGCCTGGCTTCATCTTTTCGAGGATCGCCGCAGGGAGGCCCATCCCACCGGCGTACGATTTGATCGCGGTGATCGTTTCCTCGTCGAAATGATCGCTGAGCGATTCTCCCTCGGGCAGCATGCCCTGCTCGCGAATCGCCATCATCGTGGCGGGGCTCATCATGTCCGCCATGTCGAGTTCGAAGACAAGCCGGTCTGCCAAGGCGTAGACCTCGTCAAACGCGGGTGGGATCGGCAGGTCCTGTTCACGAAGGAGATGAACTGAACCGGCAAGGTAAACCGTCGTTGTTTCGCTTTTCAGCTCCCAGATCGGAGGGCGGGTTTCGATTTCTTCTGCATGGGTCGGGGAGAGAAGGGTAAGAGCCAATAGGGAGCAGGGTATTTTAAACATGACGGGGTGACTGAATTGCGACGATTCGAACTCGTGACAGCAGGAGAAGATGCTGCTTTGCTTCTGTTGATAAAACAAAGAGACTCTCTGAAAATATGAAAGGCATCAAGACAGTTCTGATCGCGGTTTCTCTCACCGGCCTCCTGCAGGCGGATGAATGGAAAAAACACGTCGTCATGGAAAAAGGGCAGAACACCTCTGCGGTGGCCGCTGACTACGATGGTGACGGGGACGTTGATGTGATCACCAGTTACGCAGGTCGGGTCAGTCTTTACCTGGCTCCGGATTGGGAGGAAGTGATTCTGCATCGGTTCCCGAATTTGAAAGGTCGCTGCATTCACAGTGAGACGCTCGACATCGACGGAGATGGTGACATGGACTTTGCGGGGAGCGAGCCGCGGTCGGGTCCGTTCTGGCTCGAAAATCCGGGCGATGGGACGGGTTCCTGGGCGGCGAGGCCGATTGATCACGACATCCGGGGGATTCACTGCATCCTCAAAGCGGACGTTGATAATGACGGGAGTCTCGATTTGATCATTAACAACTTCGAGCCGGACGGTCTTCTCGGTGATTCCGTGGCGTGGTTTAGCATTCCGAAAAAAGTTCATGCCGCACCGCATTGGGATCGCCACGTTTTCGCGGATAAAGACGCGAGGGGAGGAAGTCATTATTTCGGCTTTGGTGATCTTGACGGCGATGGCTGGGGTGAAATCGCGATCGGAGCCAAAGGCGCTCCTTTTGAAGACGGGAACTGGTTTGCCTACTGGAAAAATCCAGGCAAAGAAGGAGTCAAAGGAGCCTGGGAAAAGACGGTCATCGCTGAGGATCAGTTGGCGGCCACGAATATTCTTCCCGGCGATCTCAATGGAGACGGCAAGATGGATTTTCTCGCCTCACGCGGTCACAGCGCGGGAGTGCTCTGGTTTGAAGGGCCTGATTGGAAGGAGCGCGAGATCGATGCGGAAATCAAATCGCCGCACACCCTCGTCCTCGATGATCTCGACGAGGATGGTGATCTTGACGGAGCAAGCTGTGGGTTTGAGTCCGGGCGCGTTTCGATTTATCTCAATGACGGAGCCGCAAATTTTACCCGTCTGGATATCGATCTTGCTCAGGAGTCCTACGATCTTCGGTCGATCGATATGGATGGCGACGGTGACCTCGATTTGCTCAACGCAGGACGGGGCACCGGGAACGTCGCCTGGTATGAGAATCCTCTGAGGTGAGGGGCTTCGGCTTAGCCCGGCAGGGCGACTGCGCTTTTAGACTTTTCTTCGATCTCGGCAAGAAGTCGGTCGAAGGTGGCTTTTCCCGAATCATCCTGCTTCCGTAGCGCTCTGCTGGAGCTGGTCCAAAGAGGTAGATGAACACCGAAGGTAGAGCCTTCTCCTTCAGTGCTGATGCAGAAGGTGTGGCCACCCATGTCAGTGGCCAGTCTTCGCACGATCCAGAGTCCGAGCCCGGTCGAATGTTCTTTCCCTGTGGGGCGCGGCGTCAAACGGGTGAATTTGCCCCAGAGTTTCTCCTGATCCTCTTCAGAAAGACCGGGGCCGGTATCGGAAACGCTGATCGAGATTTCATTTCGCAAAGACGTCGCCGACACTTTCACGAGGCCGCCATGGGGAGTGTATTTGATGGCATTGGAAATCAGGTTGTCGAGAATCTGCCGCGTCGCTCCGGGGTCAGCCTAGGCATCCGGGGACTCCGGTGAAATTTCGTTGATGATTTGGATCTCTTTTCGAAAAGCAAACTTCCGGTAGCCGGAAACGATGTCTTCCACAATTTGGGGGACGAGGCATTGCTCACGGCTGAGATTTCGCTGTCCGTCTTCAATGGCCCGCACGTCGAGGATATTCCGGATGATATCGAGCATGTGATTGCCTGATCGGAGAATCTCCCCGGCCTGAACGTGGATTTCCTCAGGCGTGGGTTCATCGATTTCGCGAAGCAAATCCGCGTAGCCGCAAATGATCGAGAGCGGATTTTTTAAGTCATGAGCGGCGATGTTGAGAAACTCGTTTTTTTGGTGATTGAGGTCCGTGAGTTGCTGATTGGCGATTTCAAGTTTTTCGCTCGCGCGATGAAAGTGGTCTGACGCTTCAAGGCGCCCCTTTTCGAAAAGGAGAGCGAGAAAAGTGAGGAAGAGAATGAGTCCCAGGTAACTGACCGAACTCAGGGCTGAGTTTTGGTAGAGCTCAGAAGCGTTGAGAAATTGGATTCCTTTGAGATCAAGGTAGACAAACGTTGCCGCAGTCGCGGTGCAAACAGCGCACCACCAAATGGCTTCACGAAGCCGCATCAGAAGTAGAACAGTGATCGGCACGGCTGCGAGCCAGGCAAACATGATGCTTTCGCGACCCCCATCGATCACACAGAGTGAGGTGACTCCGAGCATGAGCGCCCCTCCGTAGAGATGGCCCGTTATTGACAAATTCCCCGTCTTTCTAACGATCCAGGGTGCTTGCGCAATCACTAAACCGGAGGCGCCTAGAATGAGGCCGCCCCAATGGTGTCCGAGGAGCAGAAACAAGCCCGAGTAGACGATCGCCATGAAGCCTCCGAGAAGTCCAAAGCGGATCTGAAGTCGGCCCCGACGCAGCGTTTCCTCATCCTCTAAAAGCGAAGGATGCAGGTAGCCATCCATCGGAGCAGGATGATCAAGTTGCTTTGGTGATGTGGATAATCGACTCACACCGACAATTTCGGCGTCTTTTTAATTATGTAAAATATAAAAATTATAAAAAAGACAGTTATGCACCCTCCTCACATCTCAAGAAAGTTTTTCAGAAGTTTCTTACCCTCAGCGGTTAAGATAGATTCCGGATGAAATTGGACGCCACAAATGGGGAATTCTTTATGGCGAAGCCCCATGATTTCGCCCTCCTCGGTTTCAGCGGTTATTTCCAGGCAATCCGGGAAAGTCTCTCTTTTGACAATCAGCGAATGATATCGCGTCGCTTCGAATGGGGAGGGAAGGCCTTTGAAAAGTCCTGTTCCATCGTGCAGCACGGGGGAAGTCTTCCCGTGCATGAGCCGTTCGGCCCTGACAACGTCGCCTCCGAAAACCTGACCGATGCTCTGATGACCCAGACACACGCCGAAAAGCGGTATCTTCTCGCCGAATTCACGAATCACATCGCAGCTGATCCCTGCCTCCGTGGGCGTGCGCGGACCCGGAGAGACACAGATTCGCTCTGGAGCTTTTTCACGGATTTCATCCAGCGTGATCTTGTCGTTGCGATGCACTTCCATCTCCGCTCCCAGTTCTCCGAAGTACTGGACGAGGTTGTAGGTGAAGGAATCGTAGTTGTCGATGACGAGCAGCATGACGGAGAATGTAGAAGTCGCTTCTCCTGCGGTCAACTGAGTCTCTTTCCGCCCTTCCTTCTGAAACTGTTTTACCCGCAGGAACATGCCTTGAATTGAGGGCATTGAAGTTTTACTCTGAAGCGTCAGATTTCGACCTCTCTCCTTTATCGTGGATTTCCAATTTCCAGCAAAGACAAAGCATTTCATGATCGCTGTTTCCAGCTGTCTTGGCATCGTCGTGCTGACTCCGCAGGTGTTGCTGGCTGAGGAAGTTGCGCCGGTTCAGGAGTTAACCGTTGAAATCAAGGTGGAGCCGGCGGACAAAATTGATTATGGGCCGACTCCGATGGCGTCAATCCCGGAAGGCCACGCCAAATCCTTCCACATCCCGGCACCACGAGGATTGATCGTTTCCAGCGAAGGCGAGCCACTGGCGATTAATGAGGTTAAATTCCGGGTCGTCGTGCAGCTGCCTGTCATTGCCGCGAATGCAAAAGAGGCGATCCCTGCCTTGAAGGGGCTCACTGAGGGAATCGAAATCCCCTGGCTGAATATTTCTGAAAATGAAATGACGCGGCACTTTGAGCATCGTGCCTGGGTGCCCTTACCAGTCACGCCGACCCTGAAGAAAGATGAACTGGCGCTTATTCATGATCAGCTTCCGAAAGGGATGTCACTCGATCCGGTTTACGAGCGGGCCTACCCGCAGAAAGAGTTGTTGGCACACCTGATTGGATACATCGGGGACTCTCTTCCCGACCAGCATGGTCCGATTGGAGAGGTCGAGTATGCCTGGCCTCCCCTGATTGGGCGGGCCGGAATGGAAAAGACACTGCACGATGATCTCTCCGGCGTCGATGGCATCGTGGAGCGTCTCTACGACACAAAAGGCAACCTCCTCAATCAGGAAATAGCGCGCCCTCCGCGTCCCGGAAACACCATGGTCCTCTCCATCAATTTGGCGATGCAGAGAAAAGCGGAAGAGGCTCTCGTCAAAACAGGGCGGCCCGGAGCGTTTGTCGCCGTCGATGCCGACACTGGTGATATTTTGGCGATGGTGTCCTATCCATCTTTTGATCCCAACCTCTTCATCGGGGGAATACCTGAGACCACTTACCGTGAGTTGGCAGATCGTGAGGATGCTCCTTTTTTCGACCGGGCTGTCATCGGTGAATACCCTCCAGGCTCGACCTTCAAACCGTTCGTGGCCCTCGCCGGGATGGAATGGGGCACTGTCGATGGATTGGAGACAAAGTATTCCGGTCCCTCCGTGGTTATGATCGCGGGGCGCCCGTTTAAAAACTGGAGTGATTCGAGCGAAGGGATGATGGATCTCCGCTATGCCTTGACGCGCTCCTGCAATACCTGGTTTTACCAGGCGGCAATTCAGATGGGACCGTATGCGATGGCCGATGTGAGTCGTCGTTTTGGTCTCGGGGAAAAGCCTCAAATTCCTCTCCCGGCAGTTGCTTCGGGACACATTCCCAATCCTGATGTCTACGGCGACCTCAAGAGTCTCGCTAATTTTTCGATCGGTCAGGGGCGGGTTCTGGCGTCGCCCCTGCAAATGGCCCTCGCGATGGCGGCGCTCGCGAATGGAACCCATGTTCCGAAGCCACGCCTCATCGTGGAATCACTCGACCCGATCACGAACGAACTGATTAACCGGGTCTCTCCTGAAGTGGCGCATCCTCTCCACCTCGATCCGGCGGACCTCGAGTTGGTTCGCGAAGGCATGTGGGGAGTCGTCAATCATGGACGCGGAACGGCAGGGCGCGCTGCGATGTCGACGCCGGTCGTGTTTGGAAAAACCGGCACCTCAGAATGGGCGGAGGATTCGGAGAAGCGTTCGCTCGCCTGGTTCACCGGTTGGGTTGACACGGCAAAACCGAGGATCGCTTTTGCCGCGATCACTCATGGAAGGCGCTGGGAGACGCTCAGCGGGGGGCGCAGTGCCGCTCCGATTGCGGCAACCGTTCTCCGTGCCGCCTATCAGAATCCGGATCAATATGCAGTGACCCTTCCTGAAGACCGATCCCGACCGAACCCCCGGCTGTCGATGCCTCTTCCCGTCCTGGTCGAGATCACGCCCGAGGAGACCCGTCTGCGGGGCAGAGTCGGAGGTTTCTTTAAAATACTCTTCGGTCAGGGACGTTCCGGGCCGATTGAGGAACAGCCGCTGCCTGCGGAATCGAGTTACATCATGGAATTAACGGCACCCTGACGTGGAAGAGAAACCGACAGAGTCGAAAGACGAAGCTTCCGAAGAGGGAGAAGAGAAGTCGCCGCAGAAACGCTCCGGAGCTTCCCGGTTTTTCGTGGGACTGCTCAAAGGATCTTTCTTTCTCAGCCTTTATTTCGTCGCGGGAGTTGCGGCGGTCGGCGGAGGAGTCGGGTGGCACTATCTCGATGCGAACTCCGGCTATGACTTGAGTAAAGTCAGGGAGTTGGCCGCCGGGGCGGAAGTAGTCGATGCAAGCGGGAGAGAGATCGGCAGAATCGGGGCGACGGACCGGAAGTTAATTGCGAGGGACGATATCCCGGTGGTGTTCACCGATGCCCTCCTTGCCGCCGAAGATCAGCGTTTCTTTTTTCACCCCGGGTTCGATCCAGCCGGAACCCTGCGCGCGGCGATCGCTAACTACCGGGCCGAATCGATCCAGGAAGGTGGCAGCACCCTGACACAACAACTCGCCCGCGACGTCTATGGGCTTGAAGGGCGTCATATTGAGCGAAAGCTGAATGAGATCGCTCTCGCCTTTTGGATCGAGCAGGAATACTCGAAGGACGAAATCCTCGTCCACTACCTTAATCGCATCTATTTTGGGAGCGGCTTTTATGGGGTCGGCGCTGCTGCAAAGGGCTATTTTAATAAGGCGCTCAGCGATCTCACCGTCGATGAGTCCGCGATGCTCTGCGGGCTCATTCGTTCCCCGAGTCGATTTTCCCCGTTTGTGAGTCAGAGGCTCGCTACCGAAAATCGAAACCAGACCCTAAAGCGCATGCTCTCAATTGGTCGGCTTTCACAAGAGGAGTTAGACCGTTTGATCGCTCAGCCAACCGAGGTCGCCAATAATCGGGATCAACGGATCTCCCGGGGCCAGGCTTCCTTTCTTCTCGCGAGAATGGAAAAGGAGACCCGCGAAATTCTCGGCGACCGCTCTCTCGAAGGATTGAAGATTCGCAGCTCCGTTGATCTTGCCTTTCAGCAGTCTGCAGCGTTCGAAATCGACAAGCATCTCAAGCGCCTCCAGGCGGAGAAACCTGAAATTTCAGGACTCGACGAGCTCGAAGGCGCCGCCGTCGTCGTCGAGAACGAGACAGGGAGACTCCTCCTGACCGTCGGGAGTCGCGACTTTCAGGGAAGCGAGTACGACCGCTCCCGGGAAATGAAGCGACCGTCGGGATCTGCCTTTATTCCCTTTGTTTATGCCGCCGCTTTTGAGAGCGGAGACTACGGCCCGATGTCGATCCTGACCGATGCCCCTTTTGACAATCGTGAGATGGGTTTGGGCGGAATGTCAGGAGTTCTCGGCGAGTGGAGCACCGAAAATCCGGATAACCGGTGGGAGGGGGCGATCACAGCCTCCCGCGCCCTGCAACTTTCAAAAAATTCCCCGACGGCCCGTCTCGGTCTGGCGATCGGTCTCGGCCCTGTTTCTGACCTTCTCATGAAAGCGGGGATTCAGAGTCCCCTGCGGGAGCTTTCCGGAAGTCTTCTCGGCGCGAGTGAAATGACGCTTACTGAACTGGTCCGCGCTTACACCATTTTTCCAAACGGCGGCGTGTCGGCCCCGCCGATCGGTTTGATTGAATCAATCAGTCAGGGAGATAAGACCCTTTTCACTTCCCCTCGAGGAGAGAAGAGAGAGCGGGCAATTTCAGAAAAGACCGCCGCTCTAGTTTCAGGCATCATTGGAAACGAGCAGTCAGGAACGACCTCCGCGTTTACCGACGGATGGCACTTTGGGTTCAACGAGCAATACACCTGGGGTGTCTGGGTGGGGAAAGACACTTTTGAATCGATCTACCCTCTGGCGTTTGGCTGCGAAACGGCCGGGCCGATTGCGGAGGCCCTTCTTAAAAACGCGTCGTTTAAGAAAGGCGCCACCGCTCCGGAGTTGAAACAGCTTTCTCATGCCGTGCCGGAAGATTCTGCCCCGGTCATGAAGCGAAAAGCTTCGGTGCAGCCTAAAACGACGGCGCTAATCGGGACAGATCCCTACGGAACCCTTGGACGAAATTGAAGACCGCCTCGACAGCGCCATTGCTTGACGAAGCGGAATGCTCCACTCTTTCCGGAATGAGCAGGGGTAGTGTCGGCGGAACAAATCGAACAGGGTTACGTCAACGATCTAAGAGGGTTGGGTGGTCAACTTTTCTGATCACTTTGACCTTCGCGATGAGCGGCCCGGCTAGCGAGATGCTTCCCGCCAAACTCAAAGAGATTGATGCGGCGGTGGAAAACGCAATCGCGGCCGGAGACATTCCCGGAGCGGTGGTCTGGCTTGAGTCGAAGGGGGAAGTTTATCATCGCGCCTATGGACAGCGAATGATCTCGCCGGGATCGGAAAAAATGACGAGAGACACGATCTTTGACGTGGCGAGTCTGACTAAAGTCCTCGCGACGACGCCTGCGATTCTTCACCTTGCCGAAGGGGGGAGACTCGATCTCAGTGCGCCGATCGCGGACTACATCCCTGAATTTCTCGAAGGCGGGATTCGTCCCGAGCCAAACGATCCTGAAGTGACCGCCGCTGACCGTGAAGCAATCACGGTGCAACATCTCCTCACCCACCAAAGCGGGCTGCCTCCCGGAATATTTTTGAGCGAAGCTGATTTTTGGGGGCACGAAGAAGGAGTGCGCCGTGCCGCGACGATTGGCCTGATCGAGCGCCCCGGGACCCGTTTTAGATACAGCGATGTTAACTTCATTCTTCTCGGGGAAATCGTGAGCCGGGTTTCGGGTCAACGACTCGATGAATATGCTGAGGCGAATTTTCTGGGTCCGTTAGGAATGTATAGCTCCGGCTTCCTGCCGACCGGTCTCGCGCAGTCCCGAATTGCCCCGACCACTGAGATTGTCGATTTCGGGCTCCTCCGGGGCATTGTGCATGACCCAACGGCACGCCGCATGCAGGGGGTAGCAGGGCACGCTGGACTGTTTTCAACCGCCGAAGACATCGCCACTTTTCTCCGGGTCCTGATGAGGGGAACCCCGGTCTCAGGGATTCCGATTTTGAATGAGACCACGCTTGAAGCCGCGACCACCAATCAACTCCCGGCTGAGCTTGGGGTTGAGCGCGGGTTGGGTTGGGACATCGGCTCGGGTTTCGCCTATCAGCGGGGAGAGAAATTTCCAAAGCGTGGCTACGGGCACACGGGCTGGACCGGCACCTCGATTTGGGTTGATCCCGCTTCTGAAACATTTCTGATCGTGTTAGCGAATCGGAATCATCCTTCGGAAAGCGGCCGCATCAAGGACCTCCGCATTGAGTTGGGAACCCTTGCCGCCGAAGCGGTGGGTTACACCGATCCGGTTCCTCTCTCAAAGGCTCCGCCCGTCAGCCGCGTGCAGACCGCCGCCGACGGAGCCGACCTTGTTCTCAATGGCGTCGATGTCCTCGAGCGGGACGGATTCACTGTCTTACAGGGATTGAAGATCGGGCTGATCACCAATCAGACCGGAGTGACCCGGACGCGCCGGTCCACGATTGACCTTCTCGCCTCCGCTGAAGGGGTCGATCTCAAAGCGCTCTTCTCGCCGGAGCACGGAATTCGCGGCGTTCTCGATCAGGAAATCGTCGATGACACACGGGACGCCGCGACAGGCCTTCCTGTTTACAGTCTTTACAAATCAGAGTTTAGAAAGCCTACCGCTGAGCAGGTTAAGGGACTCGACGCGCTTGTCTTCGATATCCAGGATATTGGCTGCCGCTTTTACACTTACATTTCGACGATGGGACTGGCAATGGAAGCCGCCGCCGAGAACGATTTGAAGTTCATCGTCCTGGATCGAGTCAACCCCATCGGAGGGGTGGTCGTTGATGGTCCGATCCGAACTGGCGAGGGGAATGACTTTGTTGCTTTCCACACCATCCCCGTGCAGCACGGCATGACGGTCGGGGAGTTGGCGCGACTCTTTAACGAGGAGCGAAAAGTGGGTGCCGATCTCACCGTCGTTCCAGTTGTTGGATGGGAACCTTCGATGTCATACGACGATACCGGGCTGCCCTGGGTAAATCCTTCGCCGAACATTCGAAGCGCGACCCAGGCGATGCTTTACCCCGGCGTCGGGTTGATCGAGTTCACTAATGTCTCGGTGGGGCGGGGGACCCGCAGTCCTTTCGAACATATCGGAGCTCCCTGGATTCACGAAGGTAAGCTCGCCCTCGAATTGGAGGACGAAGAAATCCCCGGGGTCGCTTTCTATCCGACGAGGTTCACCCCGGATGCCAGTACTTTTAATGGAGAAGATTGTGGTGGTGTCAGGTTTGTCATTACGGATCGTGACGAGTTTCGCCCGATTGATTTAGGCCTCGCTTTGATGCGGATTCTTTATCGCTCTCATCCGTCAACTTTTGAGCTTTCCGAAAAAGGGAATGTTCTTTTGCGCCACGGGGCGACGATTGAAGCCATTGTGCAAGGTCAGGATTCTCAGCAGATTCGGGAGGGCTGGGGAAAGGGACTCAATGATTTCTTGAAACGTCGCGAAGCTTTCTTAATTTACCCACGATAAAAACCATCGCGATTATGGGCAGACGATCAAACAACGGAAACGGTGAGGACAAGAACGACATGTCACGACTCTCGGCGGAGAATTTCGAGCGTCCTGTTCTCGACACGCCGAACGATTCGAAGCGAATCCTCATGCATTCCTGTTGCGCTCCCTGTGCTGCCGAAGTCATGGATGCCCTCGCCGCTTCTGACATCGAGACGACGATCTTTTTTTACAATCCTAACATTCATCCGCGTGACGAATACGAGATCCGGAAAGAGGAGAACATCCGCTACGCCGAAAAACTCGGGATGGAATTTATCGACTGGGATTACAACGCCAAAGACTGGTTCGACCGGACCAAAGGGATGGAAGACGAACCGGAGCGGGGGATTCGCTGCACCGAGTGTTTTGACATGCGCTTTGAAGTCACCGCCGATTATGCCGCTGAGCACGGATTCGATTTGATCTCCAGTACCCTCGGAATTTCCCGCTGGAAAAACATGCCCCAAATCAACGGCTGCGGAGAGCGCGCCGCTGCTCGTCATTCCGGAATGCACTACTGGACCTACAACTGGAGAAAGGAAGGCGGGGCCCAGCGCATGATCGAAATTTCGAAGCGGGAGGAATTCTACCAGCAGGAATACTGCGGTTGTGTCTACAGCCTTCGCGATACCAATTCCTGGCGTGAACAAAACGGTCGTGACAAGATCAAGCGCAAGGTCAAGTTCTACGGGCGTGAGGGCGTGGTTGAGGATTGACGCTTTGATGATGCCGGACTAGCTTTATTTTATGAAGGTTGCGGCTTCTTTATCACTAATTTGCCTATTGGTTTCCGTTCCGGCTGCTTGGGCCAGCGAAGCACTCTCTGAATTGTCGAATCAGAAAATGGCGGCGGTCGAGCGAGCGGTGTCTCCGATCAATACGCAATATGTTGAGGAGTTAGAGAAACTTGTGAAACTCCTCACCACCACAGGCAATCTCGAAAGCGCTGTAACGGTCAATAGCGAGATCAATCGGGTCGAACGTGACCCCATCGAGGTCGTCGAAATACCCGAAGCGGACCCGCGTCTAGTCCTCTTGAGTGAACAGCGGGCTTCTGCCATCGAGCGCGTGCTGGGGCCGATCAATCAAGTCTACAGAGGGCAAGTTCAGCAGCGTTTTGAAGCTGCCCGAAAAGCCGGAAATCTCAATGATGCGCTCGCTTTCGAGAAAGAGTTGGACCGCATACGTATCGATGATGGAGGAGCGATGGCGGTAAGTGATGTATTCTCGAAGGAAACGTTGATTGGCACTGTTTGGGGTGAGGAAGACGGCGGGGATCGGAACATGTTTCGTGTGGACGCTGATTTGATGCGGGTGTTGCTGTGGCAGGCGGACGGAAGTTTTGTCGAGGGGCATTATAGGAATTGGAGTCTTCATGACGCGAAGCGTCGGGAGATATCAATCGACTTCCACAGTGGCACGGAGCAACTGGAAGTGAATTCCAGGTTAAGCAAAATGGCGAACGAGAAAAGAGTAATGGTTCGTTTTGAGGAGCTGGAAGAGAATTGAAAGACTCTCTTGAATTCATCGAGAAGTTGCGACAAGGTCCCAGCGCTGGACAGCAGTTTAAAAATGCTCTGCTATCGAGCATCACGGAGGGATGGCTGAGCCCGGTTTAAGGCGCTCGATTCGAAATCGAGTGTAGCGCAAGCTACCGTGGGTTCGAATCCCACTCCCTCTGCCATTATTTTTGTAAATCCCTGATTGTCAACTAACTCGTTGAAGGTCAATGCATCCCATTTGAGGAAAGTGCGCGTTTGATGTAAATTAATGCATGCAAACGATGGGAAAAATCAGAGGCCTCAGAAAGAGAAATAACACTTACGAAATTGTCCGCGCAATACCTTCCGAATTGCGGGGGAAAGGGCCATACGTGACGACTAGCGGCAGGAAGAAGGCACAGATCGTTCGATCTCTGAAGACAACGAGCTATGCCGAAGCAAAGGTTCGTGTGGATGAGGAATCAGCAAGGATCAGCAACGAGTTCGAGCTGGAGCGATTCAAGCTGCGGAATCCAGACATATCGAGATCGGGCGTGCGGCGGGCGAAGATCGCGCTGAATGACAAATGGCTGCGGAAAGTTCCTATGAGTAAGGTGAATGTCGAATTGGAGTTTCAGGCATTCTTCGTTTCACTGGAGAAAGAGTCTGAGCAGAGCATCGCGGAGACGCTTGCCACGGCGTCGGACTCTCAAATCATCGAGGTGGTTAGCGACCTGCAACACGACATCGGCGATCTGATGGAGATTGAGCGATCACACGGAGTGATCGTGGAACGATACTTCCATAGGAAAGGAATTGTTCTGGTTAACGATGATGAGCCGCGTTTGCAAAATTTTACAAACCAGATGCGGCTGGCGCTGCTCGAAAACGCTCAACGTAATCTTGTGCGGCTACGAGGTGATATTCCTGTGTGCGAGAACATTCTCTTCAGGGATCTCTCAGCCCGGAGTCCGCTTCATGCGATTTCAACGATAGGCAACTGCGCCCATCCTCTTTCGGAACTGTGCGAGAGACACTACGCTGATCTTTCACAAACAGCGAAGAGGGGTTCGTTAAAGTCTTTCCCTGCCACTTACCGGATTTTGAAAGAGGTCTTCGGCGCAGATCGAGAAGTATCTCAGATAACCCAGGAGGACATCAGAAGCCTCTTGGAGATGTTGGAGAGATGCCCCAAGAACGCGAAGCAGCGGTTCCCCAAACTGTCTTTTATCGAGGCGATAGAGCGCTGTGATGGTAATCAAAATGTTGAACTTATTGGAAGAAAGACGCAGAAGCACTACCTCGACCGGATCAGGCTGGTTTTCGAGGCAGCGGTAAACTACGAATGGGTTGGTAACTCTCCGGTGAAGAAACACTTTTCAAAGCGGTTCGATAATCTTCCTGACGTGGAGACTCCCCAATTCACCGTTGAGGAGCTGAACAAGCTCTTTCGCGCTCCCCTTTATTCAGGCTGCGTGGACGACATGCAGAATTACAAGAAGCCGGGAGTTAACAATCCAAGGCGAGGGCGATTCTGGCTTCCGCTTCTAGCACTCTTTCAGGGTGTGCGCCTTGCCGAGGCATGCCAGCTATACAGCCATGATGTCGGGGAGGAAGATGGTATCCCTTATATTTCAATCACGCTCGGTGAGACTGAAGACGAACGCGAGATCAAGAGTCTGAAAACGAAGAGTTCAAACCGGAAAGTTCCAGTTCACAAAGAGCTTATTCGGATGGGATTCATGAATTATGTGGACTCGATGAAGGGTGAGGGAGAGGAACGATTGTTTCCAGAGATCAGCATTAGTGCTGGTGGCTCTTTGAGTGAAAACATGACCAAGTGGTTCAGCCGATTTGTTGAGTCTGTATTTCAAATGAAGGTCGCCACGTTTCATAGCCTGCGGCACACGTATCGGGACGGGCTTAGAAATTCAGCCCTTACAACCACGGAGGTGGCTGAAGCTCTCGGAGGGTGGGGTATTGGCGGCCGTAGCTTGGAGGCGCACTACGGAAAGGGATATAAGCTTAAAGTTCTTCAGGACGAAATTGAGAAGCTTGAATATAAGGGCCTCGATTTGAGCCACCTGTATCAGGAATAGTCCGAGCATGGAAATTAGACTCGCTGATGGTGACACCCCCTTCTATGAAGGCGTCTATGTTGACGTGGACGGTCTGGTTGTTTTCGTCTGCCCTAAGTGGGCGCATATCGCGGCGGACAGGACTCCGCTGATCTGTCACGGGGAAGGGGCAGAGGTTGATCAACTGATGCGAGAGATCGCTGCTGGGGCTGAAGACTGCGGATCGGTTCTCTTCACTCGCGACCCAAGGTTTCTGCTGATCGGGCTACGGTATCTTCTCTTTGAGAGCAGCGGTCGGCGCGGTGACGATATGAAGAACTTTCAAGGAGATGTGAAGAAAGCAGGCACACAGTATCCGATACTCCGGAGAAAGTCGGATTCAGAAATCCGGAAGTGGCTGTGACGAAACTGTTAATCTGATCATTGCCGCTAACTAGGAGGATTCAAGAAATGGGCAATTCCCAAAAAGCTCGGCAGGAAGGGGGATCGAGGAGATTGAACTTCTCGAAAAGTTACCGGTCTGAGAAGTTGCTGCGTTCCACAATTTGAGATCAGTTTGTAAAATTTTACAAACGGTGGGGCGAAGAGATTCTATTCCATCTTTTCGACTTCGTTTAGCAACTCACCGAGAGAAATTTCCATTGCTTCAGCGATTGCGGCATACACAAAAAGAGTGTAACTATTCAGGTCAGTTGCACCATGCCGAGTCCCATGGTTTGAGACAAGCTCTTAAGAACTGCTTCAGTTCTTCGCGCCGTCGACGAGCGATTCGCCGAGAGCACCGGGCGCGCGAAGCATCTC
>Ga0222672_1000198_pt1 | contig 31457 bp, 28 predicted proteins | sample AntAcemetagen799_FD_179810 | JGI IMG/M metagenome (GOLD analysis project Ga0222672, IMG submission 179810) | Saline water microbial communities from Ace Lake, Antarctica - #799 | ecosystem: Environmental > Aquatic > Non-marine Saline and Alkaline > Saline | place: Antarctica: Ace Lake...
CAGCCCGGTAGCGCGCTTCGTTCGGGACGAAGAGGCCGCAGGTTCAAATCCTGTCATCCCGACTTCAAGAGACTGTCTGATTTATTAGGCGGTCTTTTTTTATGCTGTACTACATAAAGCCTAATGTCTTAAATAAGAATGAAGTGGAATCAAAATACATAGATTTACCTTTTCTAAAAGCCGATTTTAAAAAATGTTTGTACTTTTAATGCTTCGTACGACCAACGCACAATTCCAATGACAAATAAAACCACTTTGGTATTTCTGAGCCTGCTACTATATTTTATGATTTCCACAGCTGCTGTAGCACAAAAAGAACACACTTCTACCGGTACTTTTGATATGATGGTTCCACGCACCATGACCAGGGCTGAGGCAGAAATTTATGCCTGCGACAGGGCTCGCGATAGTGCTGTGCTGCAAGTTTTTCCTCAGCGGCTTACAACTGAAATGCAGACCTGGATCAGCAATGGAAAGGTTTCTACCAACGCTTTCAGCACTACCGAGCTGATTGGTGAGTGGCTGGGTGATGTAAAAGAGCCCGTTATTTCGATTTTATCACAAGACCCATTTTTTATACGTTGCAAGGTTAAAGGAAAAGTTAGGGAAAAAGCTACTAGCGGTGCTGAACTCTCTGTTAAAACATTGTATTGCCCTGCACTTTCCTGCGAGATAGAACAGTTCAACGAAGGTCAATCATTATTCCTGCGAATTGCCAGTTCAAAGGCAGGTTATATCAGTGTTTTTCTGGACAATATGGATGAATCATTTCAACTATTGCCTTATATGAAAGAGCGAAAAGCAGGTGTGAATCAGGTGTTTTTGGAGCAAAATAAGGCCTACACCTTTTTTTCAAAAGAAGATGCGCCGGAAAGTCAGCAGCATTTGGTGAATGAGCTGGAATTGTTTGCAGAGAAACCTGGTGTAGAGCTTCTTAGCCTGGTTGTTTTGTTTTCTGAAGAGCCCTTTAACAGCCCCCTCATGGAACAAACTGAAGCCGGAACCTACTTTGACGACAGCGAATACATCGGCTATACCATGCCAGATGCAGCCTCTTCTGCAGAGTTTAATAAATGGCTGCTGCGGCTACGCCAGACCAATCCTGGCTTACAGGCTGTAAGAAAAATGATTACGGTGAAGAGGTAGGCTTCACGCCGCGCCCCCTTTTTTCCCTGAAGGGGGAGCTTCCGTACGGGCTTTTTTTTCCGCACCCCCTTAATCCCCTAAAGGGGAGCCTCCGCACGGGTTAAGGATACTTAAATTTTGCAAACAATAATGTTGTTTGTAAACGCAGGCCACCCCCTCTCAGGGGGCAAGGGGGTGCGAGGGCTTTGGCAATGGATTAATTTCATCAATCAACTCGGGATTTGTTTTCCCACCGCACCCACTTTATCCCCTAAAGGGGAGCCATCGCGCGGGTTTATCACAAGGAAATTTTGCAAATAGTTATATTGGTATAATCATCAGGCAGGCCACCCCCTCTCAGGGGGCAGGGGGTGCGAGGGCTTTGGCAAATGGATTAATTTCATCAATCAACTCGGGATTTGTTTCCCACCGCGCCCCCTTTATCCCCTAAAGGGGAGCCATCGCGCGGGTTTATCACAAGGAAATTCTGCAAATAGTTATATTGGTATAATCATCAGGCAGGCCACCCCCTCTCAGGGGGCAAGGGGGTGCGAGGGCTTTGGCAATGGATTAATTTCATCAATCAACTCGGGATTTGTTTCCCACCGCGCCCCCTTTATCCCCTAAAGGGGAGCCAGCGCACGGGATTTTTTTAAACTTTTCTCAACCAATCCCAATTATTTTTTACCTTAGCCCATCCAAACCACAACTCATGAAACAACTATTCACCACCTTATTATTACTGCTATCAATTCAGCTTTTACTACATGCACAAAGGGTTGACAATGTGATAGCTACACAGCAAGATAAAACCATTGTTGTTACATACGATTTGCTTGGGCTTGCTGATGGGCAGACAGCCAATGTGTCGCTTTTTTGCTCAGAGAATGGCGGAACAAGCTGGGGCTCAAAGCTGAGATACGTAATTGGCGATGTAGGCGAAGGCATCAAGGGTGGTTATGGCAAACAGATTGTTTGGCAACTGCTTGAAGAACGCGAAAGGCTGACTGGCGATCGTATCAGCTTTGAAGTGCGCGCCATGCTGAGCAGTAAGACAATTATTAGTGCGGATGGTTTTGAAATGGTTTTTGTAAAAGCCGGCACTTTTACCATGGGCTGCACCAGCGAGCAGGGAAACGATTGCTATGATAGAGAAAAACCTGCTCATCAGGTAACACTCAGCGATTTTTATATCGGCAAATACGAAGTAACCCAAAAACAATGGACAGCCATGATGGGCAGCAATCCAAGCAATTTCAAAAACTGCGATAACTGTCCTGTTGAGGGCGTAAGTTGGAATGATGTGCAGGAATTTATTAAAAAGCTGAACCGAAAAACAGGCAAAAACTACCGGCTACCCACTGAGGCCGAATGGGAATATGCTGCCCGGGGTGGCAACCAAAGCAAAGGCTACAAATACAGTGGCAGCAATAAGCTTGGGGATGTAGGCTGGTACGACAATAACTCAGGTAGCAAAACCCATCCTGTAGGCCAAAAAAGTGCCAATGAATTGGGAATATATGATATGAGTGGAAACGTTTATGAATGGTGTAGTGACAGGTATGGTAGCTATAGCAGTAGCAGTCAGCGGAATCCGCAGGGGGCATCGTCAGGCAGCATCCGTGTTTTGCGCGGCGGCAGCTGGTTCAGCAGCGCCGAGTACTGCCGTTTGTCTGTTCGCAACTACAACATTCCCGACTACCGTATCAACGGCAACGGTTTCCGTTTGGTTGTTTCTCCCTAGTTTGTGGGAAGCGGAGGCCATACCTTTTGAGTTAAGAGGATGAGTTTTGCCAAAAGGGAGTGAGGGACGAGCGACCAATTGGCTCTTTCTTCCCCGCGCCCCCTTTATCCCCTAAAGGGGAGCTTTCGCACGGGTCTAGGGTACTGAAATTTTGCAAATAATTATGTTGGTTATAAACGTAGGACAGGCCACCCCCTCTCAGGGGGCAGGGGGTGCGAGGGATTTGGCAATGGATTAATTTCATCAACTAACTCAGGATTTGTTCCTCCCCACCGCACCCCCTTAATCCCCTAAAGGGGAGCCATCGCACGTTTTCAATACAAGATTTTGGGCAAATAGTTATGTTGGTGCAATCATCGGGCAGGCCACCCCCTCCCAGGGGGCAGGGGGTGCGAAGGCCTTTTCAGCTTAATATTAAAACCTGTTGTTTGCTTCTAAATATTTCGGGATTAGCTATTGAGCAAATTCTCACAAACAGCTATAATCTTGGCAACTACTTCTGTCAACCGATTAATCACTTCTTCATTCTTAAATCGTAATACTACAATGCCAAACTTTTCCATTTCTGCTGTTCTGTTTTCGTCATAAGATTGCGCCTCTTTGCCATTATGTGAGTTGCCATCTAGCTCGATTACAAGTTTAATTTTGTGGCAATAAAAATCAGCGATAAACCTACCAACAGGATGTTGGCGGCGAAAATGTAATTTCAGAAGCTGGTTATTTTTGAGCTTTTCCCAGAGTAATTTTTCCGGAATCGTCGTATTCCTCCTTAATAGATTTGCCCGATCAATTATTATTGAAGAAGCACCATAATACATTGTCAGTTTTACCGTGTCGGTTAGTCTAGCCATTAAACAAAAACCTACTCAATAAAATTCCAATCTGACCACTTACTATCCACCTGCGGACTTGTCAGCAACTGCGGATGCTGCACTTCCTTGCGTTTTTCCAGTAAAAACAAGGGTACTTCACGGCTGAGGTAAGCGGACAAATCAGCATAAGTAATATTTCCATTGGTTTCCTTTAGCTTCTTCAGCAGATAGTAGGTGAAAACACCGTGTTTTTTGTCGGCATCAAACTGCGATTTCTGTTCGCCTTCGCTTGAGCTGAAAACAACCAGGTTGCCACTGAGCAAATCTTTATCCTGTGGTTTGATGCGCACGGCAGCTTTGGCGGCAATCAAACCTTGGTTTCGTCCGGCACCACTAAAGCAGGCATCCAGAAAAACGGTTACACGCTCCGGGTTGTTTTTGGTCAAGCTGCGATACAACCTATCGATACGAATGCCAGCTTGTTCTACTTCAGATGCGCTGATGTTAACAGGCAATAGGTAAGCATTGCCTGAATTATCCGGCACGCCATGTCCGGAATAATAAAAGAAAACTTCTGCCATGCCTTCGCGCAACCTGATAATATCAGCTAATCTATTTAACTCCTGCTCAATCTGGTAATTTTGCGCATTAATCAGTGTGGTGATTTGGTTTGCTGGTATGCCAAGCACTTTTTTGGCATAAGCTTCGAAAGAGCGGGCATCGCTGATAGCAAAGTCAACATTGCTTTCTTTTTTTAATCCTTTCTGGTAGGTAGCATAGTCTTCATTTCCAATGATCAAGGCATAGCGATCAGGATACTTTTTATTGATTTCCGGGATATCGCGATCGACATCGGAGGTGAGTGTGGCAATTGTAATATTGGTGGCTGTAATAGGCGCATTACCCTCTACAATTAACTTATTTCCTGCAGTTTTTTGGTTGATCTTAGCAGTAATAGTTCTATTTTCTGAAAAACGGCCATAACGTTCGCTTAGCAATATTTTAAAAGGAATATCCTCACTTTGGTAGCGGTCGTTTACAATCAGGTTATATGTTATGTTTTCGGTTTGGCCGCCTTGTAAATCACCCAATACTATGCGTTCATTTGCCGACATTAAAATGACATTTTCAGGAATCGATACGCTAACCTCCACATTTTCAGCTACGCCTATTTGAGTGTTTTGCACTAGAATTTGTAAGTCAAATGGTCTTTTTCTTACCAAAGTGCCACTTTCGCTGGTAACGGTGTGGTCAGTTACTTTCACCAAGGGGCTCACAAAAGCCCTTGTGCTCAACTGGATTTCCTTTTTATCCATATTAAAACCATTGGGCTCGTCCACGCCGATGACAAAAGTTAACAAGCCATCAGGAATATCCATTCCGGCAGAAATAGGAAAACTTACTTTTTGCTTTTCGTTAATAGGTATTTTAGCCAAGCTCTTGCGCTCATCATAGCTAAGGCCTGAAACAATTGACCTTGACTTCAGTGTAGCAACTAAACCAATTCCATCACCATAGCCTTTGTTTTCTACCTCAAATTCAATCTGGCAACTTTCGTTGGCATTGATCGCGCGGTTGCCATCTTCATCAATAAATTGTAATGAACTTGGAACGAGTGTCAGGATTGGCGGCTTTGGCGGGTCTTTGCTGATGTTGAAGCTTTGAGGCTGGCTGCGTCCTTTGATTTCTTGCTGGCCAATGGCCTGAAGGTTGACGATAACGAGTAATACGAATAAAAGGCGTTTCATGGGAGGAAAAATTGGTTTGACAGGGCTAAGTTAAAAAATAAATGTTGAGTATCAGGATCATTGAATAATATTTCAGTATCTATGCGAAAATTAATTATTTACCCATACTCTAAAAGTTGTAATTGATTTTCTTCGCTCCCTTTAGGCTTGGGAAAAACAAAGAAAATCATTGACTTTGTATGCATGCTTACTGATACTCATAAAACTTTTAAGCTTCCCTGGTAAATCGTTTTAAAGAAACAAGAGATACAACCTAGCCTTTTCTTACAAAGTCTATCTATCTTTGCGCCTTAAACCAAAATCATGACTTGGCCAGATATTACCGCTTTGATTGTTTCGGGTGTGTTTGTGGGTTTTATCAATACGCTTGCTGGCGGTGGTAGCATTATTTCGCTCTCCGTTTTTCTTATCCTTGGTCTGCCCATTGATGTGGCTAATGGTACCAACCGCATTGCGGTGATTCTTCAAAACATCACTTCGGTGCAGGCGTTCCATCAGAAGAAGGTGATGAGCTGGAAAAAGGGTTTGTTGCTGGCTATTCCTGCTGTAGTGGGTTCGGTAATCGGCGCTCAACTGGCAGTGGATATTGATCGGGAAGCATTTGAGAAAGCCATTGCTGTTGTGATGTTACTGATGATTTTCTTTATGTTTTTCAAGCCGTCGCAGTTTTTGCACGGACGCGCAGATTTGCTCAGTCGCAAAATTGATTGGAAACAATTGCTGATCTTTTTCTTTATAGGTGTTTATGGCGGGATGTTTCAGGTGGGCGTGGGCTACTTTTTGTTGGCAGCTTTAGTGCTGGGTGTAGGCTTCGATTTGGTAAAAGCCAATGCCGTGAAGGTGTTGATTGTGTTGATTTACACTATTTTTGCACTGGCTGTTTTTGTTTTTAATGATGCCGTCAACTGGAAATACGGCCTTATTCACGCCATCGGCAATGTGATTGGTGCTTATGTGGCGTCTCATATTGCGGTGCACAAAGGCGCTGCTTTTGTAAAATGGGTTATCGTAGTTGTTATTTTACTTACTTCTGCGCAATTGTTGGGCTTATATGACCTCAGCGATTTTATTGGTTTTATGATGAAATAGTTTTACAATAAAGCAAACCTCATCGAAATCACCTATTTTTGAGCTTGAAAAGGAATCACAAAAATTTGCTCAATATGAAATTCGCTTTTATTTCACTTATCGCCTTGCTGTTTATTGGCCTATTCGGATGCCAGCCAAAATCTAAAAAAATCGATCCACCCGCTTATGCGTTGGTCATTCATGGAGGTGCCGGACTAATCAAAGCCGAAAATATGACTACTGAGATGGATAGCAGCTACCGCGCTTCTTTGCTGGAAGCCCTCACAGCTGGTGAAACTATTTTGAAAAATGGTGGAACAAGCTTGGATGCCATCACCACAGCCATCACTATTTTGGAAGATAATCCTTTGTTTAATGCAGGCCGAGGAGCCGTTTTCAACGCGAAAGGATTTATTGAGCACGATGCTTCGATCATGTCGGGTTCTGACAAAGACGCTGGCGCTGTTGGTGCTGTGCGCAATATCAAAAATCCCATTTTGGCTGCCCGCCTGGTGATGGAAGAAAGTCCGCATGTTTTTCTTGTGCGCGAAGGCGCCGAACAGTTTGCCGCTTTGAAAGGCCTGCAAATTGTTGATCCCTCTTGGTTTATGACCCACAAGCAACGCGAAAAATATGAACAGACCAAAGCAACGCAGTTGGAAAGAGAATTTCCGTTGGGAGAAAAGCATGGAACCGTTGGTGCTGTTGCTTTAGATAATTTTGGCAATCTAGCTGCCGGAACTTCAACAGGAGGCATGCACTTCAAGTATGCAGGCCGGCTGGGCGATTCACCGGTGATTGGCGCTGGAACTTATGCAGACAATGAAAGTTGTGCCGTTTCTGCCACAGGACATGGCGAGTATTTTATCCGCTATGGTGTGGCGCACGACCTTTCATCCCGCATGAAATATGCTGGCATGAGTTTGGAGGCTGCTGCTGATCAAATTATTATGCAGGATTTGGTTAAGCTGGATACTGGCGGTGGAATTATCGCCATTGATAATGTTGGTAATATTTGCATGAAATTCAATACGGCCGGCATGTTTCGCGCCAGCGTAAAAGCAGGGGAGGAGGCTTATGTGGGTCTATATGCTGAGCCCGAAACTGAAGTTGAAGAATAAGTCAGGTCTTTTTTTGAGCGGATTGCCCCGCATTTTTTTTAGGGCTGTTGAACCAGTCTGCCAAGGCATGCTAAATCCCTTCGGGATAGCTCTTTTCAAAAAGATTCTCCGCATCACTTTGCTAAACATGTTCAACAAGAAAGTAATCTGTTTCATATCTATTAAGATTCAAAGTTATCACGTCAATTTTTTTATCTTTGCACTACCATTTTAGATCGTTTTAATTCACTGGAATTCAACAGGAAAGACTCAAAACCTTTGATAAGTACATAGGACAAAATCTCAATAGTTTTGTCGGGATGTAGCCTGGCTGGCGTGCCTTGGTAGGCCGGTTCAACATTTATTCTGAGCTGGGTTGTGCCGACCATTTAGAGTCTTATTTGTTGCCACACGTTTTTCTTCATTAATAAATGTCATCTTTTTTTAACTTTAAGTCTGTTAATTCAATCAATTTTCTGCAAACGGAAGATATTTTCCCACCGCACCATCTGTCAACTACTTTGTATTGTCCTAAAGTTTTACCTTCCAAAATCCATTGAGAACCGTCAGTTCCCATCAACCCTGTCTCAACTGTCGGTAAATTCCAAAAATCAATAGAGTCAATTTTGTTTTCAATTAATTCCCAATCTTTCGTACTCAATTGCTTTGATTCACTTTCAATTATTTCGCCCGGTTCATAACCGCCTGCACCGTCTGAAACTTTCCAATGAATTGATATAGTGTCATTGTTATTCTCAATCCTTATCACGATTGGATTATGAAAAGTCCGTAAGTATGTAAACCGATAAATTTTAGTTGGCAAAGTGCCACTCAAAACAGGTTCATTGAGAGCGATCAAGTGTTTGGAATACCAATTAATTGAAAATAGTGCGGATTCAATTCCTGAAACAGAAAAGTCGGAAACATAAGTAATAACATCTATTGAATAATTTGTCTCCCAATTTTCAGGCAACCTAACAAAGGCAGAAACTGGGAAGTACGAGGATTGGGAGTTATCCATTTGCAACTCTCTACTCTTAGCATTTTTGCCTAAAATAATTATACAGTTGAATTAATGGATACTTTGTTGTTTCCTTAAATTTTTCACCTATTGACAAGAGGTCTGTAAAATAATCTGTTGCACTTTTTGCATAATGGTCAAGGTTAACTTTTTTCTTGTTGTTTTTAAATTCTCTCACGAAAAGCTCATAATATGTCTTTCCAAGAGAATAAGTAGCTTCAATATTTTCTTTGTCAAGCACTTTAGCCTTTTTCAAATAATTAATTCGCTGTGTAAATGTCAATCCTGCAAAATGTGCGTTTCTCTCATTAGCTCTAATTAAATATATCTTAGGATTATCTGGATTGCGCTCTATTGTTTTATCAAAGAGTGCACTAATTGAATCACGTTGATTATTTCTTCCAAAGACTTCTACTAAATAATTGATTGCTTTGTTATTTAGCCCGTCTGTTACTAATAATTTATATGCTATGTCCTTTTTGTTTCCCCATTTTTCTCCTGATTTATAAAAGCTTAGTTCATGTTCTAATTCTTCTACAGTCTGTGAGAAGGAACTGTAAAAGAAGAAGGTCAATATAATTATCAGTATTGGTTTCATTACTCTGCTGTCGTTGTAGTTCAAAGTCATCAGATGTTGTGTTTACTAATCGGATTGACCCACACTTATTTGAGGATGAAATAATATTGCGCTTTGAAGAAGGAATGGGTAAATGTTTGTCCTCAAACGCCACATAGTTCAATTTAAACTATTTCTATTCCTGTTTTTTTTATTTCATGGGCAAAAGGAGTCCCGGAAAATAAATCTTGTTTGGATAAAGGATGCGGTTCAATCCTTGAATCAAATTTGGAAGCTAACAGCATTAATTGAACCTGAATATCGAATTTGTCTGAGTCTTTTAGATCGTCAATAATTAATGCAATATCAATATCACTTTCAGCATTTTGATTGTTTTTTGCATACGAACCAAATAAATAGGCAGTCAAAAATCCTGGGGTTTGATTTGCTACTGTTGCAATAAATTCTCTAATTATTTTATGCGTGTTTTTATCCATTGCCGGTTAATTTTAAGGTTTTCAATCCATGTGCTAGTATATTCGGTTGTACATTTTTGTTGGAAACTCATTTTGTAATCGTCATAGCGTGCATTGATATTGAATGCTGTAACTGTTACAAGAAAAAGTTTTTGCTCATCAGTCAATTTTAAATCACATTTTTCGGCAAGTCTTAACAGATTATGTATGAATGGTGGATAGTCGTTATTATTTTTGACGTATAAAGCCTTTAATAATTTCTCAATCATTAAATGTCCAATAAAAAGTGCCCAATTATACTTTTTACTATCATACATGGCAATCATTGTATCATAGTCATCATCTGAACTATCTATCCAATATTTTATCAACTTATTCTTGTCAAAACTCTTTTGTTCCATTAACCAAAAGTACAAATTTAAATTTAGTTACAGCAGTAAATTGCTTATTGAGAAACTCTTGCCCAAAGAATATCACGGTGCGCTGCACCTTTGATCTATTCTGCATATTATTCCTACAAAGATTGCGGTGCGCTGCACCTAAAACTGCCTCATATCTATGCAAACTCTTTAGTGAAAATATAAAATAATTCCTCAATCAGATTGATAATAAATGATATATTGGTTTTACAGTAGAGTCCGAGTTGTCCTATTTTATCACCTTTACTGCTTATCGTATTGCTGCACTTCGTCGTGAATAAACTCCAATAATACACCGGCTTCCTTAAACATGGCCTCAGATTCGGCTCCGGCATGGTATTTTCGTTCGCAAACTACCCGTTCAATACCACAATTGATAATCAGCATGGCGCAGGTTCGGCAAGGTGTCATTCTGCAATACAAAATGCTTTTATCCAACGCTATACCACGACGTGCAGCTTGTGTAATCGCATTTTGTTCGGCATGAACCGTGCGCACACAATGTTGGGTTATGTTCCCATCTTCGTGAACGGTTTTTTTCATCAGATGACCTACGTCGTCGCAATGGGCCAGTCCACGCGGCGATCCCACATAGCCAGTCACCAGAATTTGACGGTCTTTTACAATTACACAACCGCTTCGGCCACGGTCGCAAGTAGCTCTGCTGGCTACGGTATCTGCTAGTTTCAGGAAATATTCATCCCAGCTGGGGCGTGTGTAAACTGGTTTTTGAACTTGTTCTTTGGTACTCATGCGTGGATGTTTTTTAGGGCGTTTTCAACTTGTTGGTAAAGTTTTTCGATGTCACCATTGTTTTCAAAAACTTCATCGGCCTGCTCAATACAGGCTTGTAAATTTTGTTTGTTCGGGTCGTCGGAGTGCATTTCGCGTGCTTCATTGCTGCGGAAAGTCTCAAAACTCACCGCATCTGTTTCGGATTGCCGCACTTTGATGCGTTCATAACGCACTTTTGGGTCGGCATCAACAGCCCAAAGGTAAAAGCGGCCCTTGCTGCGCAGCGATTTTATCTCGCCCGGCGTGCGGATGCTTTCTATCACGCAATGTTTTCCGCTTTTGGCGGCACGCAAATAAAGCTGATCGGTAATATAGCTCGGGCTGTGTTCGGCACGCAATGCGTTGGCGGTTAGCGTCATGCTATCACGGTTGACAGCCAGCCCTTTGGCTTCAATAATTTCAATCAGAAACGACCTCACCGAATAATGCAAAAAAGCTTTTTCACGGACAAGATAGTCTACAATAGTTCCTTTTCCAGCACCTAAAGTTCCCGTTATTCCAATGACAATTTGTGCACTATTTGCCATTGCTTTCGGTTTTTATTGCTCTAATCCATTTGTCCATATCCACTGGTTCAAAATTACCCAATTTGCTTAGTAAGGTGGTAGCTTCTTCCGAAACTATGATTGAATTCCGGTGTTCTTCACGGATAAAACCTTCGGCCACGCCGTGATCCATAAACCGAAGTAAATGATCGAAATAGCCATTAACGTTTAGCAGTGCGAGTGGTTTTTCGCTCAGGCGAAGTTGGGTGAGCGTAAGCACTTCCGAAATTTCATCCAAGGTACCAAAGCCGCCGGGCAATGCCACAAAAGCATCAGACATTTCTAACATGCGGGTTTTGCGTTCTGACATATTATTTACCACAATCATTTCGTGCAGGCCGGTATGCGCCACTTCTATATCGATAAGGTGTTGAGGCATAATTCCAGTTACGTGGCCGCCTTCCTTAATCATTACATTGGCCAGCACATTCATCAAACCGACAGAAGCGCCGCCATAAATAAGTCTAATTTGTTGATCGGCAAGTAGTTTACCGAAATTTTCGGCCAGTTGGCGATAAGCCGGATTGAAGCCCATGCTGCTTCCGCAAAAAACACAAATCGTTTTCATAAAAATTGTTTGGTGGGCAAAGTTAAACTTTAGGCTGGTCTTTTTAGCCTCTTTTATCCACAGATTTGGCGGCTAATATGCTCAAAAGTATTTACCGCCGCTTCGATTATTTCATCCGGGAAATCAAAATCGGGATTGTGCAAAGCGGGCTGATCGATGCCGGAGCCAATGCCAAAGAGCGCAATAGGGCTGCATTTGCCGAAGTGGCCAAAATCTTCTGACCACCGAAACGGCGTTTCCAATTGATGCACTTTTAATTTGTTTTCCAAAGCTGCTTTTTCTACCCTAGCCGTTGCCTGGTGATTATTTACGGTGGCAGAGAATGGCTCGTGGCGACTAACTTCCATTTCAAGTTTTGCTTTTTGAGCAATTTCTTGTGCTGCTTCCACGCATTCCTGTTCCATCTGTTGCAAAGCCTCGTCGGCAAAACTTCTGATCGTAATCCAACATTCGGCCTGGCCGGGTGCTGTGCCAAAAGCCTCATCGCCAAGCCAGGCATGCGTGATGGTAAGTAGTTGAAAGCGTTTGCTTTGCTTCCATTTTTCGGCCAGTTGCGTGAAGCGGCTTATGGTTTCGCCCAAGGCAGATGCAGGACTCAGGCCGGTTTCGGGCTGTGAAGCATGTGCAGTGCGGCCATTGAATTTTATTTTGATGCCCACGGAGGCTGCCGCGAAGGTGTCGTTTTTAACAACAATAGTATTCAAAGCAAAGCCGGGCAAATTGTGCAAAGCAAAAGCGATATCGGGTTTGATAGTTTCAAATTTCGAGTCCTTGATTACTTTTTCAGCGCCTTCGCCGGTTTCCTCAGCAGGCTGAAAAAGCAAGACTACTTCGCCTTTTTGTGGCCGTTTTTCAGCAAGCCGCATCGCCACGCCGGCCATAATAGTACTGTGGCCATCGTGTCCGCAAAGGTGCGCAACACCTTCATTTTGAGATTTATAATCTAGTGTTGACTTTTCAGTAATCGGCAAAGCATCCATATCAGCCCGCAAAAGCACCCGTTTTCCAGCTTCTTTTCCTTTAAACACCAAAGCCAGTCCGTGGCCGCCCAGGTTTTCAATAATTTGATCGGGTTTTAGTGGCGCCAAAAATGCTTTTATAAATGCTGAAGTCCGCTTTTCATAGCCCGAAAGCTCCGGTTTTTGGTGCAGCTCGCGTCGAAACTTAGTAAGTTTTTCAATGTTATAAAATTGATTCATGCTACAAATTTAATGATTTGCCAGCTAACTACGCTTCAAAGACTATTTGGAAAGCTTTGATTTTGCATTCAAATAACAAAAACAGGCAAGGTTTATTTCAGAGTTGCCATAAGCTTCATGATGTTGGTGCGAATCCTTTCTGTCGGTGGAAATAAAAATACTTGCTATATATACTAATTATATATACTTTTGGTACGTTAAAAAGCAAAAAGAATGAAAACAATATCATTAAAAATTGACGATTCAATTTTTGGAGAAACTGAAAAGATTCTGTCTAGAATTAAAAAACCAAGAAACAGGTATATTAATGAGGCATTGGAATATTATAATCAATTTCAAAGGCGTGCTATCATAGAAAAAAAGCTAAAAAGGGAATCTGATTTAGTAAAAAACGAATCAATGGCTGTGCTTAAAGATTTTGAGGAGATTGATTATGTCGATTAAGCAGTATGAAATCTGGACTGCAGATTTAAATCCACAAATCGGCACCGAACCTGGGAAAACAAGACCGGTACTCATTATTCAAACCAATCTCCTAAATCAAATTCCGCATCCTTCAACAATTATTTGCCCGATAACGACAAATGTTAAAAAAGATTCGGAAATCTTGCGCGTACATTTAAAAAAAGGAGAAGCACATCTGCACACAAATTGTGATATAATGATTGACCAAATTAGAGCAATTGACAACAAACGATTAGTGAAAAAGGTGGGAGATTTACCCAAAAACCTCATTGATGCCGTAAAAGAAAATCTGTTGATAGTAATTGATTTAGAGTAAAATAAATGGGTTTCTAAAAGTGAAAAATGGATTGTTTTTAATAATTGAAATCGCTTTCCAGTTCATTCCTGATAGAGCAAAAGATTACTGCATTTGAACAAGATATTGCTGCTACGCGATTTCATCGCATGAGCGCAAATCTTTTCACTTTTTAAATCCCTAACTTTGCCACCAAATTTTAAAATCCATGCAAAGTTTATATCCCTTTACGTTTAAAGCTGTTTTTAAAGAGAAGATTTGGGGCGGACAAAAGATCCGTGAAGTATTAGGAATGGATTTCGGCCAGGTGCCAAATTGTGGTGAAGCCTGGCTTTTGTCGGGCGTGCAGGCTGATCCAACCGTGGTTGAAAACGGTTATCTCACTGGTAATGAATTGAATGAACTGGTTGAGGTTTTTATGGGCGATCTGGTAGGCGAAGCAGTTTACGAACGTTTTGGTGATGTTTTTCCGATTTTGGTAAAAATTATCGACTCCAACGATTGGCTTTCTATTCAGGTGCATCCGGATGATGTTTTGGCGCAGCGACGTGGCATCGGCATGGGAAAAACCGAGATGTGGTACGTGATGCAGGCCGATAAAGAGGCAGAACTCATTAGCGGATTCAATCGCCAACTAACCAAATCCGACTACCTCGAAGCCATGGAAAAAGGCGAAATCAAGTCGTTGATGAACTTTGAAGAAGTCGAAAAAGGCGATGTATTTTATATGCCTGCCGGCAGGGTTCATGCATTAGGACCAGGAACTTTAATTGCTGAAATTCAGCAAACCAGCGACACAACTTATCGCATTTACGATTGGGATAGGATGGACGAGGCTGGCCAAATGCGCGAGCTACACACCGAGGAAGCCATTGATGCCATTGATTTTCAACTTCCGGAAGCGGCAAAAACTGATTACGATAAAAAGGACAATGAAACCATCAATATGGTGAAATCGCCTTTTTTTACGACAAATTATCTCCAGTTTGATCAAGGCATCCGCAAAGACTATTCTCAGCTCGATTCTTTTGTGATTTTGTTGTGCGCTGAGGGCGGCTGCACTATCGACTGGGGTTTCGATGAGAAAATTGAACTCAAAAAAGGCCAAACCGCTTTAATTCCCAACACCATTCAAGCCGTGGCGCTTTATCCAAAACAAGCTTGCACCCTGCTCGAAGTCTATATTGAATAGTGCAACCTCTTTCGTGTTCTGGTTGTCTGTTCCATCAATTATCTTTCTCCCATAAATGGGCTTATTTTTAATTTTTGACCAAAATAAAATCTAAAAAATTATGAAAGTAGGTTTAGTTTCCCTCTTCTCAATGCTGCTTTTCTTAAATATCGGGCTGTTTGCGCAGTCGGATATTCCAGAAGTTACTATTAAAACCCTCGACGGAAAAAACTTTAACACTTCTGAAATTACAAATGATGGCAAACCTGTTATCTTGAGTTTTTGGGCTATATGGTGCAAACCTTGCCAAAAAGAACTTGATGCTTTTAACGAAAACTATGCCGACTGGCAGGAAGAAACTGGCGTAAAAATTTATGCTGTTTCCATCGACGACTCACGCTCCACAGCGCGCGTTATGCCATTAGTTAATGGAAAAGCCTGGGAATTTGAAGTGCTGCTCGATCCAAATAGCGACTTCAAAAGAGCTATGAATGTAAATATGATTCCGCACACCTTTTTGCTCGATGGCGATGGAAAAATCGTGGCCCAGCACACCTCTTATTTTGAAGGTGCAGAATATGAATTATACGAAAAGGTGAAAGAAATCGCCGGAGTAAAATAAATGTCTCCTAATCAGACCAGATTATCATGCGTAAATTATTAATTTTTGTGCTTTTGCTGGGCTTTTCTCACGCCTATGCCCAGGATTTTATCGACAAAGCCCAAGTCAACGGAAGTTTTCAAATTGACGGACAATATTACCAAGCCGACAACGCCATCGGTATTTTCGATTCCACCATTGATGGAAAGAAGTTGGGCATGAATGGCTTTGGGAATATCACTTATACACTCGGAAAATTTTCGGCAGGAGTGCGCTATGAAGCTTTCCTCACGCCGCTTGCAGGCTTTGATCCTTTGCAGGAAGGCAACGGATTTCCGAATATGTGGGCCAGCTATCAAACGGATTTTATCGGCGTAACAGTCGGTAATTTTTATGAGCAGTTTGGTAACGGACTGGTGCTGCGTGCTTACGAAGAGTGGACGCTTGGCTACGATAATTCCATCAACGGAATGCGTGTTGTGTTGCGGCCCACGCCCGGAATTACCCTGAAAGGAGTATATGGTACACAGCGCTATTATTGGCAAAAATTTGAAAATGGAAACCGCGGTATCGTTAGAGGTTTAGATGCTGAGTTTGACCTGAATCAAACTTTTGAAAGCTGGAATGATGCGCCTGTTCGCGTTATTTTAGGTGCCAGTGGTGTGAGCAAATACCAAAAAGACAAAGACCCCTTGTTTAATTTGCCCGAGAATGTGAGCGCCTTCGCGGGAAGGATGAACCTGAGCGCTGGCAAATTCAACTTTGCAACGGAATACGCCTACAAAATAAACGATCCGTCGGCCATGAATAACTTTATCTACAGAGAAGGACAGTCGGTTTTGTCTTCTTTGTCTTATTCGCAGAAAGGATTGGGCGTTGTGCTTCAGCTGAAAAGGGTTGATAATATGAGTTTTAAATCTGACAGAGGAATTGATGGCAATGCGCTGGATATCAACTTTATCCCGCCTATCAACCGCACCCATTCCTATAGTTTGGCTGCCCGTTATCCTTATGCCACTCAGCCCAATGGCGAAATGGCGATGCAGTTTCAGCTGAACTATAAAATTCCAAAAGGAACTGCTTTGGGCGGTAAATACGGTACAGGTATTGCCCTTAATTTTAGTCAGGTGAATGACATTGTGCGTAATCCCGTAAACGACACCACGCTTGTAAATACGCAAGGAACGCTGGGCTACGATTCCGACTTCTTTAAGGTTTCTGATCATATATTTTTCAGAGATTTTAATCTGGAAATCGATAAAAAATTCAATCGAAAATGGAAAGCCGTTGTGCAGTATATGAATATGTATTATGATATTGCCACCATCGAAGGCCATGCCGGTGAGGAAGCCGTTAAAGCCAATATCGGGTTGGTTGATATTACTTATAAAATTACAAACCGTAACAGTTTGCGCCTTGAGCTGCAAGGGCTTTTCACGGAGCAGGATGAAGGCGACTGGGCTGCTGCCATGCTTGAATATACGATTGCGCCGACTTGGTTTTTCACCATTGCCGATCAATACAACTATGGCAATCCTGATAAAGACATGCAAAACCACTATTATACATTTTCTGTGGGTTATGTAAAAGAAGCCAGCCGCATTGCGCTCACTTATGGCCGCCAAAGCGAAGGCGTAGTTTGTGTGGGTGGTGTTTGCCGCCAGGTGCCGGCCTCAACGGGTTTAAGTATTACACTTTCAACGAATTTTTAAGCTGAAAAAACTTTAAATAGATGCTGATGAAAATTAAACTAACAATAGCACTGCTCACCCTATTCACAGTCTTTTTTATGGCTGGTTGCGATAAAATTGATCCGCCTTATACCAACGAAAACGGCGGCGGTGGCGGCGGTGGAGAGGACGAAGTAGTTCAAAAAGTGCTGCTCGAAGACTTCACTGGCCACACCTGCGTAAATTGTCCGGCAGCTGCCAAAATTGCCCATGATTTGCAAAACTTTTATGGCGAAAAACTTATCGTGATGGCCGTTCATGCTGGCTTTTTTGCCGATCCTGTTCAGCCACCTTTTGATACGGATTTTCGCTCAGAAACAGGAAACAAATGGCAAGTTGATTTTGGTATTGTTAGCTACCCAAGCGGAATGATAAACAGAGGCTTTTTTGATGGTGCACGCGTTGCCGGCAAAGGCTTATGGGCTTCACGGGTGGATGCTGCTGTGCAAGAAACAGCCAAAGCAAGTCTGAAAATTGAAACAAATTACACTGAGGCAAACCGTCAGCTAGCGCTGAAAATTGATTCACGCTTTCTGCAAAATGCCAGCGAAAAATATCTCTTGCAGGTTTGCCTCGTCGAGGACAGCATTTTGGCGCCACAACGTAACAACGACGCTTCGGTAGGCGAAACACCTACGATTCTTGAATACTATCACCGCCATGTGCTGCGAAAAGGTGTGAATGGCAATTACGGCGAAGCCATTAGCAGTGCCTCAATTGTTGCTGATGAAACCTACACCCACGAATACAATATCACGCTAAATGCGGACTACAATGCCGATCATTGCTCAATTGTTGCTTTTATTTACAGTGAAGTAGACCTTGAAATTGTGCAGGTAGAAGAAGCGCATATTAAATAGCCTTTAAACGGACTTAAACCATAAAAAATCCCGCTCAAACTACAGTTTGGGCGGGATTTTTTGGTTTCAAACCCCAAAGGATGCGAAATCCTTTGGGGTTTATGATAATCCTAAAACCTTATTTTATAATCGATTATCCCTAGCCAGCTTGCTTTGCGCATCCAGCACAGCTATAGAAATCATATTTACAATTTCCGAAACCGAGCTGCCCATTTGAAGCACTTGCACGGGCTGTTTGAGGCCGTTTAGGATTGGTCCGATAACTTCAAAATTACCCAATTCCTGCATCAGCTTATAAGCGATATTTCCCGATTCTAGGTTAGGGAAAATCAAGGTATTGGCTGGGCCATCAACCAGTTTGGAGAATGAAAACGATTCAGCCATCATTTCCGGGTTTAAAGCTGTATTCACCTGAAGTTCACCATCTACTATCATATCTGGATAATGCTTATGCAGATATTCAACGGCTTTTTTCTGTTTTTCAGGAATATCGCCGCTGGCTGATCCAAAGTTAGAATAGGACACCAACGCCACACGCGGAGTAAACTTAAACTCGCGAACGGTTTCGCAGCTTTGCAGCGTAATTTCAACCAAATCTTCTACACTCGGGTTTTTATTTACAGTGCAATCGGCAAAAAATACCGGTCCTTTTTTGGTGTTCACGATATACATTCCAGAAACAATTTTTGAGCCGTCTCTTTTGCCAATAACTTGCAATGCAGGCCGCAAAGTGTCAGGATAGTTGCGTGTTAACCCTGCTACCATTGCATCAGCCAGGCCAGATTCAAGCATCATAGGGCCAAAATAATTGCGGTGGTGCATCAGGCTGCGGGCTGCAGGAAAAGTCATGCCTTTGCGCTGGCGTTTCAGGAAGAGCGCTTCGGCAAACTGCTTGCGTCGTCCTGATTGATCATTAGCTGTTGGATCAATAATCTCCACATTTTGCAGTTCTAGGTCGTTCTCTTTTATCAATTGTTTGATAACGTGTGACCTGCCTAGTAATATCGGTTCGGCAATACCTTCGTTAAGCACTATCTCTGCTGCTTTAAGCATTTTGTAGTTTTCGGCATCGGCCAAAACCACACGTTTTGGATTGTGTTTGGCACGGGTTTTTATCTGCCTGATCAGCGGATTGCTCAGGTTTAAGCGTTTGCGTAGCTCATCCACATAGACATCCCAATTGGTGATAGGTTTTTGGGCCACACCGCTTTCCATCGCAGCTTTGGCAACTGCTGGCGCTACTCTTTCTATCAGTCGTGGGTCAGTAGGTTTTGGGATGATATATTCGCGTCCGAATTTTAGATTATTGACGTTAAAGGCGATATTAACCTCTTCAGGAACAGGTTCTTTTGCCAATTGTGCTAAGGCAATGGAGGCAGCCAGCTTCATTTCGTCATTAATTTGTCGGGCGCGCACATCCAATGCTCCTCTAAATATATAGGGGAATCCGAGCACATTGTTAATTTGATTGGGGAAATCGCTTCTTCCGGTAGCCATGATAATGTCGTCGCGCGTTGCCATGGCTTCGTCATAAGCTATTTCGGGCGTGGGGTTTGCCAGAGCAAATACGATGGGATGGTCGGCCATATCAAGCAACATATCGCGCTTTATTACGCCGCCAACCGAAAGTCCGAGAAACATATCAGCGCCTTTTAGCGCCTGTTTTAAACTCATCGGTTTTTTATCAACCGCATACTTTTGCTTGGTTTCGTTTAGGTCTGTTCTGCCTTTATGAAGCAATCCTTTGCTGTCAAACATCAGGATATTATCCGGGTTTGCACCTAGTTTTACGTAAAGGCGCGTACACGAAATGGCAGCTGCACCGGCTCCATTAACAACAATTTTCAGGGTTTCAATTTTCTTTCCATTGATTTCCAGTGCATTCAGCAGTCCGGCAGATGTTATAATTGCCGTGCCATGCTGGTCGTCGTGCATTACCGGAATGGGAAGCAGCTCTTTCAGTTTTTCTTCCACCTCAAAACATTCAGGTGCTTTAATGTCTTCCAGGTTTATGCCGCCAAAGGTTGGCGCGATGGCTTTTACTATCTCGATGAGTTTTTTTGGGTCTTTCTCATCGACTTCAATGTCGAAAACATCAATATCTGCAAACACTTTAAAAAGCAATCCTTTGCCTTCCATCACAGGTTTTCCGGCCTCCGGGCCAATATCGCCCAAGCCAAGCACCGCCGTTCCGTTAGATATTACGGCAACCAAATTCCCTTTTCCGGTATATTTATACACGTCTTCAGGGGTTTTGTTGATGGCCAAACAGGGGTCTGCAACGCCAGGCGTATAGGCCAGCGAAAGATCGCGCTGGGTGCTGTAAGGTTTTGTGGGAATAACCTCCAGCTTGCCGGGCCGGCCAGAGGAATGATAAAACAATGCATCTTTGTTAAAAAGCTTATCCATGGTGTGGTTTTTTTTGTAATCCTTCAAAATTAAGGATTTCTTTAAATCATCAAACAAAACTTATCAATAAAAGCTAATTTATTCAGTTTTCTAAATAATAACGGCGAATCACAGTCAAGTTGCGACTAATCCAGCAACGATCAAAAAGTCGCACCCTGACTTTTGCTACTTTTCACTTCAGTCAGGGCGCGACTAATCTATCATCGCCTCAGAGTCGCACCCTGACTTCCCACAACAGTCAGGTTGCAACTAATCCATCGACAACCAAAAAGTCGCACCATGACTTTTATTAATCCACTTTCCACCCCAGTCAGGGCGCGACTAATATATCCACGCCTCAAAGTCGCAGCCTGACTTCCCATCCCAGTCAGGTTGCGACTAATCCGGCGACAACCAAAAAGTCGCACCCTGACTTCCTACAACAGTCAGGGCGCGACTAGTTTATCCACGCCTCAGAGTCGCACCCTGACTTCCATCCCAGTCAGGTTGCGACTAATCCAGCAACGATCAAAAAGTCGCACCATGACTCCAAGCTGACAATACCATTTAGATTGTGAACATTTTTGTCTTGCGATTCTACAATCAGCGCTCACCCCACCACCGGGCTGGGAGCGCAGGCCATGCGTGTGCGGCGGGCGTGCGCTAGGCAGGGCGAAAAAAACAGCAGGAAAACTTGTGGGGCAGCCCATAAGGCTGTTAGTATGATGCAATGCAACCATAATTTAAAGTTGAAACGATATTCCCGATAACTATTTTACATCGACAAAAACCTCAAGCATTGCATTATACCAAACCCCACTTAGTTTTCCGTTGTTTTTTATCGCCGTGGGTGGATAGCATCGCACACGCTAGATTTTTGCTGCACTTTTCATCATGGAAAAGTGCTAAGAGAAAAATAAAGCTAGTCAGGGTGCGACTATCTTGCGATGCCTTATAGTCGCGCCCTGACTTTCAACTCAGTCAGGCCGCGACTATCCTGCAACAATAAAAAGTCGCACCCTGACTTTACCAAAATACTCCTTTGCCCAATCGCTAATATTTGTATTTTTGCCAAAATCAATGAAACCTTGAATCTATCCAAAAAGAAAGCCTTTTATGTACGACTTTATCAAAGGAAAAGTTGTTGAGAAAAATCCCGCTTTTGTTGTTTTAGAGAACAATGGAATTGGCTATATCACGCATATTTCGCTGAATACTTTTAGCGCAATAGCAGAGCAACCTCATATCAGGCTTTTTACGCACCTTAGTATCCGTGAAGACGCGCACACGCTTTATGGCTTTTACGAAGAGGCCGAAAGAGCTTTGTTTTTGCAGCTTGTTTCGGTGTCGGGAGTGGGTTCCAACACCGCCAGATTGATCTTGTCGGCACTTTCAACCGCCGAAGCCATTGAAGCCATTGCCACTGAGCAAGTGCATAAGCTGCAAAGTGTTAAAGGTATTGGCGCGAAAACCGCCCAACGCATTGTGGTTGATTTGCGGGATAAAGTGACTAAAGTTGGTATTGGTACCGAAAAAATGGGTACTTCATACAATACCGTCAAAGCAGAAGCGTTATCTGGTCTATTGATATTGGGTTTCAATAAAATTTCTGCCGAAAAAGTACTTGACAAATTACTTAAACAGCAGGAATCGCCAACAGTAGAATTACTGATAAAAGAAGCATTAAAAATGCTTTAAAACTAGTTTGGGAAGTTAAGAACAAAGAAGGATAACGCATTGAATCAAACGTATAGATACATCCTTGCCGGGGTTTTTTTATTGGCCGCGACTGCATTTCAGCTTTCGGCTTCAGCTGCAGAAGCCACTTTTGGACTAGCCGCTCAGCTTTTGCCTTATCAGCAAACGCCCGATACTACCGTAAAAGTTCCTTACCCCATTCCCGTTGACGACGGAAATCCAAATTATCAATTCGACAACGATTCACCACTCTACCTCAGCGATCCGCCCAATATCAAACGAGAAATTATTTACGATCCGGTTACGCGCCAATATAATTTTGTGAGTACCGTCGGCGATTTTAGCTACCGTACGCCAACGCCCATGTCGCAGGAAGAGTTTATGGAGTATCAAAACCGTAAAGGCATTCAATCCTACTGGAACCAACGATCGTCTTCTTCCACGGCTGAAACTTCTAACTCTATTATTCCGGCTATTTATGTCGGTGGAGAGGCCTTCGACCGGATTTTTGGCGGAAACACCATTGACATCAGACCACAAGGAACCGCAGAAGTTACTTTTGGTATTGAAAGCATGAAGCGCGAAGACCCGCAACTGGATGTGAGACAGCGCCGTACCACAAACTTCGACTTCGATCAAAAAATCCAGATGAATGTTATTGCCAAGATTGGCGATAAAATCGAGTTTAAAACAAACTACAATACCGAAGCTACTTTTCAGTTTGAAAACCGCCTTCAGCTTAAATACGAAGGTAAAGAGGATGAGGTGATTAAACTTATTGAAGGAGGTAATGTAAGCCTGCCGCTCAATACCACGCTCATCAGTGGTAGCCAGGCTTTGTTTGGTATAAAAACCAAATTGCAGTTTGGCCGAACTACGGTTACAGCAGTATTTTCGCAGCAGGAAAGCGAATCGAAAAATATTACTGTTCAGGGCGGTGCTCAAACCAGTGACTTTAAAATGAGTAGTTTGGATTACGAAGAAAACCGACACTTTTTTATAAGTCAGTATTTTCGTGATCAATATGCAGCTTCGCTCGAAAGTCTTCCTGTTGTAACCTCTGATGTAAATATCACCAAAGTGGAAGTGTGGGTTACCAATATCGGTCCGGCGCTTGAAGACAACCGTAATATTGTAGCATTTACTGACCTTGGCGAAGGCAGAAGAGAATGGCTCTACAACGACCAGATTCAACCCACTAGCGGCCCGGCTTTGCCAACAAATACATCAAATAACCTGATGACGCGTTTGGATACCAATTCTATACGCAATATTAATACCCTAACATCTTATCTCTCAGGCGACCCTTTGCGCATCGGCCGAACTGGATATTTTGTGGCCGGACAAGATTTTGATAAGATAGAAAACGCCCGCAAGCTGAAACCCTCCGAATACACCTATAATAGTAAGCTGGGTTTTATTTCGCTCAACACAAATCTCAACTCTGACCAAACCCTCGCCGTAGCTTATCAGTATAATGTAATTGGCTACGACAGCACTTTTCAGGTGGGAGAGTTTTCAGATCAGGGCATAAATGCGCCCAAAGTGCTTTCGGTAAAACTATTAAAAAGTACTACCCTCAACACACGCATGCCGATGTGGGACCTGATGATGAAAAATGTGTATTCTATTAGAGCGTATCAAGTTAACCGGGAAGATTTTACGTTTAATATTCTTTATTCTGGAAACCAAAATGGGGTGCCAACGGGCTATTTCACCGAAGGTGATGAAGATGTAAAAGGTATTCCGCTGATACATTTGATGAACCTCGATAACTTGAATCAGCAAAGCAATCCCGTGAAAGGCGGCGATGGCGTTTTTGACTTTTTGGATAATGCTGCCACACAAGGTGGAACGATTAATGCGAGCAATGGACGCATATTTTTTACCGTACTGGAACCTTTTGGAAGTCATATCCGCAACGAAATATTCCCCGATAATCCTGATCTGGCCGACCGCTACGCTTATGACTCACTTTATAGTGTAACCAAAGCCGCCGCCGAGCAATATCCTGAAAAAAATAAATTTATTCTCGAAGGCTTCTATAAATCACAATCTGGCAGCGAAATCAACCTCAACGCGCTCAATGTGCCTCAGGGTTCGGTAAAAGTTACTGCTGGTGGTGTTCCGCTTACTGAAAATGTGGATTATACCGTGGATTATACGCTTGGCCGAGTACGCATTATTAACGAAGGTATTTTAAGTTCAGGAACGCCTATCAATATTGCTTTGGAGAGCAATTCCCTATTCAGTTTGCAACAAAAACGCATGATGGGTTTGCGCGTGGACCATGAAATAAATCCCGATTTCCGCTTAGGCGCCACTTTGCTCAACCTGCACGAAAGGCCACTCACGCAAAAGGTAAATTATGGCGATGATCCCATTTCCAATACCATCTATGGCTTCGACGTCAGCTACAGAACAGAATCGCGCTGGCTTACCAAAATGATCGATAAGTTACCGGGCATCAGTACAAAACAAGTTTCAAAAATAAATGTCGATGCCGAGTTTGCTCATTTCCTGCCGGGTCATGCGCGTGCCGTTGGAAAAACAGGTACTTCATATATTGACGACTTTGAGGGAGCGAAATCTACTATCGACTTGCGGCAGGTTAATAGCTGGTATTTGGCCAGTACGCCACAGGGACAGTTTGAAATGTTTCCAGAAGCAGCACCTAACACCGGATTAAATTATGGTAAAAACCGCGCTAAGCTGGCCTGGTATATCATTGATCCCTTGTTTTATGATCGTTTCGGAACGCTTAGGCCAAGCAATGTAGATCGCAATGAGCTGTCGAAAAACAGTGTGCGCCAGGTACTTGAAACGGAAGTTTTTCCCAATAAAGACATTCCATCTGGCACACCAACAAATATTCCTATCCTCAATATGGCCTACTATCCCGAAGAGCGTGGACCCTATAATTTCGATGTTGGTCCTGGAAGTTTTAGTAGCGGTATCAACGACGATGGCAGCCTGCAAAATCCGGAATCACGCTGGGGTGGTATTATGCGCCGTATTGAAAGCACTGACTTTGAAGAAACAAATATTGAATATTTGGAGTTTTGGATGATGGATCCTTTTTCTGAAGTGCTTGATAATCCTGGTGAGTTATACATTAACTTGGGAGATATTTCAGAAGATATCCTTCGCGATGGCCGCAAATCTTATGAAAATGGTCTACCTATTTCCAATGTAGTAGAAAATGTTGACACTACTATTTGGGGTCGTGTACCCTCCTTGCAGGCATTGGTTGAGGCTTTTAATAATGATCCGCAATCACGTCAGTTTCAGGATGTGGGTTATGATGGCTTGAATGATGAAGATGAAAATAGTTTCCATACGCAAACATTTTTGGATGTTATTAGGCAGCAGTTTGGCACACAATCTCTGGCTTATCAGCAAGCGGTGGATGACCCTTCGGCGGATAATTATCAGTATTTCCGAGGTGGTAATCTGGACAACGATTCACGCTATAGCAGCGTTTTGGAACGGTATAAAAACTATAATGGTCCCGATGGCAACTCGCCTACTGATGCACAAAATGCGGAAGCATATCCCACAAGTGCCACTTCCTTGCCTAATGTTGAAGATATTAATCGCGATAACACCCTAAGCGAAGCGGAGCGCTATTTCCAATACCGTATCAAGTTAGATCCTAACAAAATGCAGGTGGGTGAGAATTTTATTGCCGATATCCATGAAGCTGTAAATATTCCCCTGACAAATGGCGAAACGGGTGATGTAAAATGGTATCAGTTCCGAATTCCAATCAGCCAGCCGGAGAAAGTAGTTGGTAATATCGAAGATTTCCGTTCCATCCGCTTTATGCGTATGTTTATGCGCGGTTTTGAGAAACCTGTGGTATTGCGTTTTGCAACCCTCGAACTAGTGCGTGGTGAGTGGCGCAAATACCGCCAAAACCTGCAAGCTCCCGGCGAATATATCGTGGACGATGGCGCCAATGAAACCCAATATGATATTTCTGCCGTTAATGTGGAAGAAAATGGACGTCGTTCGCCAGTTCCTTATGTAATTCCCCCAGGGATTGAGCAAGAAATAAACTTTGGAACTACTAGCTTGGTGCGCCTTAACGAACAAGCCATGCAGATGACCGTTGATCAACTGATGGATGGTGATGCAAGAGCCGCTTTTAAAACCACCGATTTCGATTTTCGCCAATATAAAAAGTTGAGGATGTATGTACATGCTGAAAAGTTGTACGAAGAAAAAGAATTGAACTACGGCGATATGACGGTTTTCGTGCGTTTGGGAGCCGACTTCACAGAGAATTATTACGAGTACGAAATTCCGCTTACATTCACCCCTTGGGGCACTTCTTTTGATCAACCTGAAATAATCTGGCCTTCCGCAAACGAGTTTGACATCGATCTGGACGAAATGGTGAAGGTGAAACAAAACCGAAATGAAGCGATGCGCAGCCCAAATAGTGATATCAGGATAAACTATCCCTATTCTGAGCAACTCGGAGACCATATAGTGAAAGTAATTGGTAACCCAAGCATCAGCGATGTGATGGGAATTATGATTGGAGTGCGCAATCCAAAACAAAAAAGTTTTGACTCCAACGACGATGGCAATCCGAAAAGTGCTATCATCTGGGTGAATGAGTTACGTGTTACTGACTTCAACAACAAAGGAGGCTGGGCGGCAACAGCGCGTGTTGAAACCTTACTAGCCGATGTTGGACGTGTGGTAGTTTCGGGTTCGCACAGCACACCGGGCTTTGGTAGTCTCGATATGAAGGTGAACGAAACAGCGCGTGAAGCCGTTACGAATTTCGATATTGCTACAGATCTCGACTTGGGAAAATTCTTGCCCGAAGAAAGCGGCGTGCGCATCCCGATGCACTTTGACTACGGTGAGTCGCACATTAAACCTGAATACAATCCGTTGGATCCTGACATAAAAATGAAAGATCAGCTGGATGCACTTGACACCAAAACACAGGAAGATTCATTAAGAGCATTAGTAAATGACTACACACAGCGCAAAAATATCAACTTTGTGAATGTGCGCAAGGATAGAACAGGCAATGCCAATAAACCACGCCTCTACGATATTGAAAACTGGAATGTTTCCTATTCTTTTAGTGAAATTTATCACCGCAATATTGATGTGGAATATGATATCAGGCAGACTTACCGCGGTGGCATTGGGTACAATTACACGGCAAGTCCTAAAAATATTCAGCCATTTTCTAAAGCAACATGGGCTTCAAAACCTTATTTCCAGCTTATCAAGGATTTCAATTTTTATTATTTGCCAAAAAACTTTGCCTTCCGCACTGATATGAACAGGCAATACAACGAAAAGAAATTCCGTAACAAGAGTGAAGGCGAGGTGATTACCTATCCCATTTTCGCCAAGCAGTGGGACTGGAATCGGACTTACGACTTCAAGTTTGACCTCACCCGTGCGCTGACTTTTGATTTTTCTGCTGGTGCCAATGCCTTTATTTATGAGCCGGCCGGTAATCCGGAGCGCGGAACTACCGCTTATCAAATGAATAGAGACACGATTTGGGACGAGATTATGAGTTTTGGTACAAAAACACGTTATAATCAATCTATTCGAATAAACTATACCGTGCCGATCAATAAAATTCCTTTGCTCAACTGGATGACGATTTCGGCTGGCTATCAAGCCGCTTATACCTGGCTCGCTTCGCCGCTTTCGGTGCAAGATAGAATAGGAAACAGTATTGAAAATCAAAACACCAAAAACCTCAACGGAAACGTTGATTTCGTAAAGCTATATAATAAGGTAGGTTACCTGAAAACCCTCAACACACCGCAACGTGGCGTGGGCAGGGGAGGACCGGCACCGCGACCGGGAGCTATGCGGCCTGGAAGCCGACCTCAGCAAGATGAAGAGGGTGAAAATGCCGACAGCACCGAAGCAAAACCTGCGGTTAACTACTTTAAAATTGTTGGAGATCAAGTGCTTAAACTGGTGATGAGCGTTAAAAAAGCCAATTTGAGCTATACGCAGAATAACGGTTTATTCCTACCTGGTTTCTTGCCTGAGCCTGATTTATTTGGACTTAATTTCGCTACTTCTGCACCAGGGTTTGGCTTTGTTATGGGCGATGAAACCGATATCCGTAATCAAGCGATAAGTAACGACTGGCTCACACGCGACTCTCTATTGAATAGGGCTTTTGCCAAAAAATATACAGAGAATTTCAGCTATAAAATTAACCTGGAACCTATACCTGGATTGCGTATCGACATCAATGCTGACCGCACTTCCTCGCTTAACTTTTCAGAGTATTTCCGTGCCGATACTTTAGGGAATTTTGCCACCTTTTCGCCTGAGGAAGCCGGAAGCTTTAGCATGTCGTATGGAATGTGGAAAACCAGTTTTGTGAAAGCCCGCAGCGATGAAAGCTCTCAGTTATTTGAGGATATGCTGGCCAATCGGTTGGTAATTGCCGATAGGCTCGCGCTTAGTAATGCGCAGTGGGTTACGGAAGAGCCAGGATATGTGTATGACTCAATTGGCCGGGCAAATTATCCGTTTGGCTATGGTGCCATATCGCAGGAAGTGGTTTTGTATTCCTTCCTTGCTGCCTACAAAGGCCAGGATGCCAGCAATATTTCGCTCAGTCCGTTCCCAAAAACGCCTATTCCAAACTGGACGATAAATTACAACGGCCTAACTAAAGTGCCTTTTATCCAGCGCCTGTTCAAAACGGTGAATATTACACACGCCTATCGTTCGGCTTATTCTGTGAATAGCTGGCGTTCAAATGTAGATTATAAGCCTGATAATACCACGCAAACATACAGAAATAGTAATTTAATTATCCCAAAATACAATTTGGGACAGGTAACAATCTCAGAACAATTTGCGCCTTTATTGGGTATTGATGTAGGTCTGCATAATAGCCTCACAGCAAGGGTTGAATACAAGAAACAGCGAAACCTAACCTTGAGTTTTGTCAACAATCAGCTTACGGAAGTCGTTGGAGATGAATTGATTATTGGTGCTGGTTACCGTTTGCGCAACCTGTCATTTATTGTGTCGTCTATCACCGGTGGAAATGCTACGCGTGCTTCCAATGATTTGGTGCTGAAAGTGGATCTTGGTTTCAGAACTGACAAAACCACCTTGCGCCGCATCGACGAGCAAAACAGCCAGGTTTCAGCAGGTCAGAAAAAGATTAATATCTATGTTACAGCCGATTATACCTTTAGTACCAGGCTTAGCATGCAGGCTTATTTCCGCAAAGATATGGCTGATCCTTTTGTTTCTTCACAGTTCAAAAACTCAAATACTGCCGGTGGAATCACCATGCGTTTTAGTTTGGCACAATAGATTGCTTCGCTGCTAGCTAAACCTAGTTTTGTATGTTCAGTACTAAAGTCAGCCTTTATTTTGTGCAGCAGAAAGTTTTTGGCACCAATAGGCTATTTTAGAATGAATCTTTGGTGTGAGCCCACAAAAAATCGTAAATTTGAAGCCAAATATTAAAACCAAAAAAATCATATTTTATGAATATTCCAGCTGAATTAAAGTACACCAAAGACCACGAATGGCTTCGTGTTGAAGGCGATGAAGCATTTATTGGAATTACTGAATTTGCTCAAAAAGAACTGGGCGATATCGTTTTTATTGAAGTAGATACTGTTGACGAAGAACTCGAAGCAGAAGAGACTTTTGGCACCATTGAGGCCGTAAAAACCGTATCAGATTTATTTATGCCGGTGGCCGGAACTATCCTTGAGTTTAATGAAGCACTTGAAGATGCCCCTGAGACCGTAAATAAAGATCCTTATGGTAAAGGTTGGATCGTGAAAGTGAAATTCGATAATGCTGCTGATGTTGAAGAACTGCTCGAGTCAGCCGCTTACAAAGCGCTTGTAGAAGCCTAAAAAAGCGTGGCAGGATTCGACTGGATCACACGAAAATTTTGGCCGGGAGGCATTTGGGCAGTATTAATATTGCTGCTGACAGGGCTTCCCGGTGACTATTTCCCGCAAGTGATTAGCTTCTGGGATTGGTTGAGTCCTGACAAACTTGTTCACTTTTTTATATTTGGTGTATTTACTTTTCTTTTGTTGTGGGGTTACCGTGCACAATATCGCGCCTCAAAACACCGTTCTAAATTTGTCTGGCTCATCATTATACTTGGTACTTTGTATGGTGGAATAACTGAAATATTGCAAGCGAAAGTGTTTGTTGGGCGTGATGGAAGTGTTTTTGATTTTTTGGCCAATACCATTGGCAGTATAATAGGAATAGTAATATTTATGCTATTTGTACGAAAAAATAAAAATGAGAATGCTTCGGTTCTTTAATAATTATTAATTTAGCGGCATCATTTAATGCTTTCTGAATTAGTGCCAAAAATTCGACTATGGAAATAAAAAAAACGTCAAAAGCGGATCTTGAAAACAAAAAGCTGTTGCTCAGGCAAATAGGTCTGATCATTACCTTAGCTGTTGTTTTCTTAGCCTTTGAGTACAAAAGTTACGACAAGCGTACACTCGACCTGATGGAACGCAGTGTGGAAGACATTACTGAGGAAATCGTTCCTATTACAGAGCAAAAGGTTAAACCACCACCACCACCACCACCAAAGCAGGTTACTGTGCTTCAGGTAGTTGAAGATGATGTGGAAGTGGAAGAGGAAATTGAAATTGATGCAGAAGTGGATCAGGAAACTGTGATAGAGGTTTATGTGCCACCAGTGCGCGAAGAAGAAGTAATTGAAGAGGCTGAGATTTTTACCGTGGTAGAGTCTATGCCTGAATTCCCAGGCGGACCTGCTAAAATGATGGGATACATCGCCAATAATATTAAATATCCCGCAATGGCACGCGAAAGTGGCATTCAGGGAAGGGTTTTTGTAAACTTTGTTGTTGAACCTGATGGTTCAGTTTCAAATGTGAAAATCCTTCGTGGTATTGGCGGTGGGTGCGATGAAGAAGCCATCCGCGTTGTAAAAGCCATGCCAAAATGGACGCCAGGTCGTCAGCGTGGAAAAGCAGTAAGGGTTTCATTTAACTTACCTGTACGTTTTACACTGCAGTAGGTTGCTTATTCT
>Ga0222672_1000209_pt1 | contig 30191 bp, 23 predicted proteins | sample AntAcemetagen799_FD_179810 | JGI IMG/M metagenome (GOLD analysis project Ga0222672, IMG submission 179810) | Saline water microbial communities from Ace Lake, Antarctica - #799 | ecosystem: Environmental > Aquatic > Non-marine Saline and Alkaline > Saline | place: Antarctica: Ace Lake...
GCAAGTTCAGGTTCGTTATTTGCATTTGTTTTTTGAACGGCTTTTTACGAGGCCAGCCGATCAACCTCGACACGCAGTCTGCCCTTCAAACAATCAGTCGAAACCAGTACACCCCCGTTTGAAAGGATCTCCTTACTCTATCATGAGACCCCGGCTGAAGCAAATGGCTCAATCTCTCCTAGAAAATTAATCCATCCATCGGCTCGGCCGTCTCTTCGACAGACTTTACCCGGATGATGGGAAGCATTTCTCCACCCTCCTGGACGTAGTGAAGCTGCCCGTAGATGCGATACCAGCCCATCTCGGTGTAGTCGGGCGGTGCCGCTCCGAAATCAATGGGGATCGAGAGCGGTCTAGCATCCGCCGCGCAGCACTCGATGAAGAGACGGAAGGCTTTGAGGCGCATGTTGTTGGGATTGTTCAGCGTTTCCTCCATCAACTGGGCGGTGGTCTCGACGGGGATTCCTTCCATCACCTCCATGAGTTCGCGGTCGCCGGCGGTGTAGAAAATCTGAGGGACGTCGAGGAGGAAATCACCCGTGTCGCTTTGAGGCACCATTTGTTTTAAGTCTTCGAGAGTGAAAGTGGACCAGGACGGATCCCCGGTCTTGGCTTCGGCGGTCTCGCGGTCGGGCGGGGTATCGCCTTCGCCTGGCGTTTCGCCGGCGACGCTGTCACTCGTGTAGGGATTGGCGGATGGATCAACTGAGCTGATCGACGGAGGGCGGGCCGCATTTCGCTCCGCGATTCTCATCTGGAGCATCTGGCGCTCGATTTTACCCCACTTCGCGAGGTACTCAGAGCTGAACTGGTCTTTTGAATAGCCGGTCGCAAAGAGAAAGGGAACGAGGAGAACAAGAAGAGAAAAAATGACGCCGGAAGTCGATTCCTCGTGGTGATGATGTCCGCCGCCATGATTGTGCTCGTGCTCGTGCTCGTGCTCGTGCGGATGATCGCATGACTCTCCGTGATCATGATCATGCCCGCAGTCGTGGTGCTCATGATCGTGGGCATCGTCATGACTGTGGTGATGATGATCATGGTCGCAAGGTTCACCGTGCGCGTGATCGTGGGTGCAGAGGTCGAGGGCGCGGTTCCGATTGATGAAATTGAAGCCGCCGACGAGAAGCATCCCGACTCCGGAAAGGAGGGCGTAGATGCGAAAACTCGGGTCGAGGTGTTTTTCAACCCGCCCCGTCACATAGAAGTAGAGGAAGACTCCGCCCCAGGTGAGGAGCGTGAGAATGGACAGAATCTGAAGAATTTTTTTCATGGTTCTGAGAAGCGGGGATCAAAGACGAATCCAGAGGTAGCTGAGTAAGCCGATGGCGATGAGAAGGGAAAAGGCAAGGATGACGACGAACTTGGAGCGGAAGACGGTGAGATACATGAAAACTAGTTTTACATCCATCATCGGTCCGTAGACGAGGAAGGCGAGCTTAGCCGATTGGGCGACAGGGAAGTTCGCGGCAATGAAGGCGTCGGAGGTGCTGCAGAGGCTGAGGACGAAGGCGAGAATCATCATGAGACCGATGCCGGTCGCCTCGCTTTGGTTAAAAAGAAGGATGAGATCCTGCGTCACGTAAGCCCGGAAGACGGCGGTGATTCCGACGCCGATCGAGAAATACATCGCCGTCTCCATGAAGTCTTTCATCGTCGTGCGCATCGCGAGGACGAGGCGCTCCTGCCTCGTGGCATCCGGGGTGCCGTCGTCGGTTTCGGCCTCTCCGCCGTCGGCTTTCGGCAGAATCTGGGGCCGGAGAATGGATTTCGGGCGGCACTTGAGGACGATGAGCCCGACGCCCACGGTGACGATGAAGGCGATCAGAAGGCGGCTCGAGGTCATGAAGACAGGGCCGTAGGCGTCGATCACGTCATTTTGCCGCAGCGAAAATTGCCCCAGCGAGGAGGAAAAGGCCTTCATCGTGCTCACGATCACGATCGGATTGATGATCGGCGCCGAGAGCATGTAGGTGATCGCGCAGGAAACGGGGAGGCCTTTGCGGATGAGGCGCCGGATCACGGGGACGACAGCGCATTCGCAAACGGGAAAGACCGCGCCAAGGAGACCGCTGCACATCACCGCGAGAGGGCGGTTCTTCGGCAGCCACTTATCAATCAGTCCCGGAGGGAGATAGGCATCGATGAAACCTGAAATTAGCGTCCCAAGGAGAATGAACGGAGCACCCTCGAGCAAGATGCTCAGGAAAAGATAACAGAAATCAGAAAAGGGCGAGAGGGTCTCAGCTTCCATAGGGGGATGATAGGGAGCCTAAGTTAAGGTGAGGCTGGATAGATTCGCAAATGCCGTTTCGCGCTAGCGATAAAAAGCGGAAAACGGAAATGATAAGATTTTTAGTTGCATTTTTGAACACTTTAATTACAATGTTCACATGAGCAGTTATAATCGTGTTACACTAGTAGGAAATCTCACCCGTGACCCTGAGTTGAAGCGGGTCAAATCAGGGCAGGCTGTGGCTGAACTGGGGATGGCGTTGAATCGTTCGTGGACGAATGAGACCGGAGAAAAGCAGGATGAAACCACTTTCGTCGATGTCACGGTGTGGGGAAAGACCGCAGAGAATGCGGCGAAGTATTTGCAGAAAGGGCGCAGCGTTCTCGTGGAGGGACGTTTGCAGTTGGATACGTGGATGGATTCCAAATCGGGCCAAAACCGTTCCAAGCTCCGCGTGGTGGCGGAGTCCCTTCAATTTATGGGGGGTAGCCAGGAACAGGCATCGCAGGATCATCAGGGCCGCTCGGGGAGAGAGGCGGCTTAGGAGGAAGGGTTCCGCGGAGGGGCGGCATGATCACCGCCCGACGGCAGGAACCGTAGCGAAGCGGAGATAGCCAGCCAAAGGCTGCCCAAAGGGCAAGCGAAGCGCGGCAATCCCGTCGCTATCGGATGCTTTGCCGTGTCGCTTTGAAGTAGCGAGGGCATTCCTGCCCTTGTCGCATTGGTCCGGCGCACCGAGTTCTGTGTTTTCCGCTCTTCTTCCTACTCTTCATCTTCTTCTTACTCTCCAGCGGAAGGATGAGATGAAGAAGAAGATTAGGAGTAAGAAGAAGAGTCCTGCCAGGGTCCCCACCGCCGCCCGACGGCAGGAACCGTAGCAAAGCGGAGATAGCCAGCCAAAGGCTGCCTAAAGGTCAAGCGAAGCGCGGCAATTCCGTCGCGACCGGATGCTTTGCGATCTCGCTTCGGGGAAGCGAGGGCATTCCTGTCCTTGTCGCATCGGTCCGGTCCGTCGGATCCCTATCGGAACGGCACGCGGATCGCTTCGATGGCCTTGAGATTCGCGATCGTGTTTTCGGGACGGTTCCAGTTCGCAGCGCCGTATGTTACCCCGGCAAAGGCGTCGGCTTCGAGCGCGTAAAGGGGAGGGAGGCTTTCAAGCTTTGGCACATGGACGGATCGAGGCTCGTCTGACGGGTGGTGGATCGTGAACCCTTCTGCCGCTTTCCAAAAGCGGGGGATTTCGATCCATCCTTCAGTGCCATAAAGGCGAGTCGTCTGGTCGGTGGTCACTGTCATGCCGCAGACGAAGCTGGCGAGGGTGCCCCCCGGAAATGAAAGCGAGCCCGCGAAGTAGTCATCGACGCCCAGCTCGTGAAGGTGGGGAATGCCGCTCACCCCGGTTGGCTCTTCTCCGGTCAGCAATCTCGCGAAATCAATGCAGTAGCACCCGACATCCATGAGTGAACCACCTCCCTCATTGGGCTGAAAGCGGGCATCTTCCATCGACGCGGGACGATTGAAACAAAAGTTGCTCTGAATGACCTTAAGCTCGCCGATCTCTCCGCCGGAAATCGTCTCAAGAAGCAGCCGTGTTTGGGGATGGGCGCGATACATGAAGCCCTCCATGAGGAGAACGCCGTTTTCTGCGGCAAGATCAAAAAGTTCCTCTGCAGCTGCGGAGTTCAGGGCGAGCGGCTTTTCACACAGGACATGTTTCCCGGCCCTCAGGGCGGCGGAGGTCCATGCGAAGTGAAGGGTGTTCGGGAGTGCGATGTAAATGGCCTCAACTGCTGGATCCTCAAGAATCGACGAATAGTCGCCGTAAGCGGTGACTGATTCGAGATCCTTATTTTCGAGTGAGGCAATGAAACGGGACGCTTTCTCAAGACTTCTGGAGGCTACGCCCGCAAGTATTCCCGTCCCGGACAGAGTAAGGTCCGTCCCGAACTGCCTCGCGATATTTCCGGTTCCGATGATGCCCCAGCGGAGGGTGGTTGAATTTGACGTTCCCATTTCCTAAAGGGGCGCAGGATTGGTTTGCGTTCAACTCCGGGGTGCGGGAAGATGTGCGCTCCGATTTCGATAACGAATCATGAGAGTCTTAGTTACCGGCGGAGCCGGTTATATTGGAAGTGTTGCCGTGGATGCTTTGATCGCCTCCGGCAGCGAGGTGGTTGTCTTTGACAACTTTTATCAGGGTCATCGCTCTGCGCTGAATGAGAAGGCGACATTTGTTGAGGGTGACCTCGCCGATGCGTCCGCCGTTGAATCGCTCATGAGCGAGTTCCGCCCCGATTCCGTGATGCACTTTGCATCCTACACCCTCGTGGGTGAATCCACGGAAGACCCGTTCAAGTATCTCGGGGACAACACGACAAACGCGGCCAATCTTCTGAAGTCCGGGCTGCGAAACGGCTTGGAGCGTTTTATCCTGTCCTCAACCGCAAATCTTTTCGATGAGCCTGAGCGGATTCCGATCGGGCCGGAGGAGCGGATCGTTCCCGGTAGTCCCTACGGCGAGTCGAAGTTCTTCATCGAAAGAATGCTGCACTGGGCAAATGTCACGAAAGGGCTTCGCTACGCCGCGCTTCGGTATTTTAATGCCGCCGGCTGCACGAAAACTCGCGGAGAGGACCATGACCCGGAGACGCATCTGATCCCGCTGGTTCTTCAAGTTGCCCTTGGGCAGCGCGAGAAAATCATGATGTTCGGGGATGACTATGACACTCCTGATGGCACTTGCGTGCGGGACTACATCCACGTCGAGGATTTGGCTCAGGCACATGTCCTTGCACTGAATGCGCTCAGTGATCGTGAGGTCCTTCATTACAACCTTGGGAATGGCAATGGGTTTAGCGTGAAGGAAGTCATTGAAACGGTGCGGGAAGTGACTGGGCACGCGATTCCTGCCGAAGTCGCGCCGCGCCGCGCAGGAGATCCCGCGACGCTGATCGCAGACAGTTTAAAAATTCGCGAAGAGCTGGGCTGGGAGCCGAACTACGGAGATCTGAAATCAATCATTCAATCGGCCTGGGATTGGCACGTGAAGAATCCGCAGGGATATGGGGATTGAGGGACGTGCGCTTTCGGCGCGTAAAATTTGGAGTGCGGCGGCTTGACGCCGCTCTGGATTAAAGCGCCTCGGCGCGGCGGGAGTTTACGTGTTTTGCGAGGATGGATGCGTTCTCTGCGCGCGGGACGCACGCAGCCACCTGAGATGTGGCCGCAGGCCCATTTCGCTTGTTCGTCCGGTATGTCCCGCCTCGAAGCGGGACCGCGCGTGCCCACCGAAATGCGCACCGCTATCGCGTCTCGCTTTGCTTCTTTTCCTTCGCCTCCGATTCTGCGAATCTCTCTCCATGAAAACGACGCGTAGAAATTGGATGACGGGAGCTCTCGGGCTCGGCCTCGCCCCCTGGCAGAACGTGCTCAGTGTGAGCGAGCCTTATGAGCGGCAGGGTTCCCGCCTTCTTCTCGGAGTGGCGGCCTACTCGTTTCGAAATCATTTTGCCTACTCACGGGGTGTTGCGAACAAAAGCTATGTCGAGGGATCGCGCCAATTCGACATGGCGGAGTTCATTCGCTACAGCGCCGGGCTCGGGGTCGATTCGGTTGAGTTGACGAGCTACTTTTTCCCGCCCGAGGTGGACGATGCTTTTCTCGCTCATTGCCGCGAAGTCGCTCACATCAATGGTGTCTCGATTGCCGGAACTGCCGTCGGAAATAATTTCTCCCATCCGCAAGATGCCCCGGAGCGTGTCGAGCAGATGGCTTACGTCAAAGACTGGATCGATAAAGCATCCATTTTGGGGGCGCCTCATATCCGCGTCTTTGCGGGGAAGCATCCTAAAGGTGTTGCCCCGGATGACGCCGAGAAAAATGCAATCGAAGCCCTCAAAGGGGCGGGTGAATACGCGGCGGGGAAGGGCATTTTCCTCGGGATCGAAAACCACGACAGCGTCACGACCTCTGACCGCCTCCTCCGAATTGTCACGGCGGTTGACAACCCTTTCGTCGGCGTGAATCTCGACAGTGGCAATTTCATCGCGGAGGACGTCTATGCTGAGATGGAAGCCTCGGTTCCGTATTCGATCAATGTTCAGTTAAAAACTGAGATCAAAGTCGGGGATGGAAAAGAGAAGGTCCCCGCTGATTTGGAAAAGGTGATCCGGATTCTCAAGGACGGCGGCTACGCAGGGCATGTCATTTTGGAATTCGAAGAAAACACCGATCCCTTCGAGCACGTTCCGCCGATTCTAGAGACGCTTCGAGGCTACATCGATTCCTGACGGCACCGGAGATCCTGCCAAAGCTGTCACGTAACAGGATTGGCAGTTGACGCGAGAGGGGGGATTTGTGTCTCATACCGGCTGGAATCCTGCTTTCCTCTCTTTCCATGAAATTCTGCCTGCCAACCCTCATTGCCATTTCCCTGGCGATGTCGGTTTCGCTTTTCAGTCAGGATGAGCCGGACCCCGATGCTGAGGTAATTGAGAGCGAAGGCCCGGCGCAGCTTCTCGAGCGGGGCCGCAACGCTTTCCTTGCGAACGACTTTGCCACGGCCGAAGAAGCACTCGAAAAATTCATCGTCGATTATGGCGAGGCGGAAGAGGCCAAAGAGGCGGCCCGATTGCATCGTCCTCTCGTCGCGATCTCCAAAGTGGGATTAAAGAAATTTGGGGAAGCACTCGAGTGGATTGCGGAGTCGCTGCAAGATCCCGGGATTGAGCCGTCACTCCGCGATGAATTGATGTTCTGGCAGGCGATTTGTCTCATGACGACTGGCGAACTCGTCGAGGCGCAGCGGGCTTTCGGCCGCTATTGGGCGGATGAATCCCATCAACCCTTCAAGCGCTACGAGGCGCTACTTCTCTTTGCGACCCTTTACATTCAGCAGGATTTCCCCGCTGAGGCCGCCGATTTTCTCGAGGAGCAGCTCCCCAAGTTTCGTGATCTCGCGCCGGAAGCAGCAAGCCGTGCCGTCGTCCTTCAGCTCTATGCCCGCTTGCAGGCTGAGCAGTATGATAAAGCACTGGACCTGATTCAGGCCGAGTTTCCGAATCTACCGGAGATGACCCAGGTGATCAGTTTTCAAACCCTTGCCTTGAAATTGGGTTCAAATTTTCTCGAAAAAGAGCAATGGCATGAGGCAATTCGTTGCCTTCAGCGAATCTGGCCGAGGGAAAAGCTTCTCGAGTATCAGGCGGCAAAAATCACCGAGATAGAAGATCGGATTGCCGTCCTCGAGCAACGTCGAAACGCTCAGGGCGCGATCTTTCAGCTCCAGGCCATTTTGAAGCGGGTTAATCGTGAGCTGGAAGGCTTTGAGCAGATCGAAAATTTTGACTCTGCGCTGCGGTTGCGACTCGCGATGGCGTTCCAGGGACTCGGGCGCTATCGTGAGGCGGCGTTGATCATGGCGGAGATGCTGGAGAGCATGCCGCCGGATTCTGTCGTCGAAAGTGCGACTCTCGCGCAGCTTCAGTGCTGGATGGAAGTCAAACGCTGGCCCAGGGCGGTCGAGGTCGCCGATCAATACGAGGCCATCTTTGGTGAGGAAGGGAAATCCCTCGCTACGGTGGTTTTTCTGAGGGCGGAGGCACTCCGTGAAATGGAGGACTACGGAGCGGCGCAGTTGGCTTATGGAAAAGTCGTTGAGCGGTTCCCCAACGATGCCTTAGCCCCGAAGGCGATGTTCATGCAGGGCTTCCTTTATCTCCAGCAGGACGACAACGAAGGGACCTTGTATCAGTTCGATCAGGTCCAGCGGCAGTACCCCGATTCGAGCATGGTCGAGGACGCTGACTACTGGACGGGGATGGCGTATTCCTTCAGCGGTCTGTACGAAGAGGCGCGCGAACATCTCTCCGGCTACCTTGAGCGTTTCGATCCGGCGAAGTATCGCAAAGAGTCCCTCTTCCGCATCGCGGTCTGCACGTTTTCTCTCGCGGAATACGAAGAGGCCCTCACGCTCCTGGGTGAATTTAACGAAACGTATCCGGGTGACCCGCTCACCGACGAGTCGAATTTGCTCATGGGCGACGCCTGGCTCGGCGAGGGCATGATGGAGGAAGGCTTTGCTGCTTATGATCGTGTCAGGCCAGAATCAGGTCGCTTTTTCGAAGATGCCTGGTTCAAAAAAGGGAACGCCTTCAAACTTCTCGAAGAGTTTGAGACGATGCGATCTCATTTTCAGAACTTTGTTGAAACCTATCCGGCGAGTTCACGCCTTCCCGAAGCGGTTTACTGGATCGGATGGACCTGGCTCCGCGAGGAGAATTATCGGGAGGCGCAGAAAGTCTATTGGGAAACGGTTGAGAAACACGGGAACGACCCTGACATGATCACGATCACCGATGTCTTTTCGGCTCTTCCCAAAGTGTATGAGCCGGAGGGCGAAGAAGGGGAACGAAATCTCATGACCCGACTTCAACTCATGAAAACGAAAGCTTCCGTTTCCGATCAAGCCGTCCTCGCAGCAAGGGCAGGATGGACTCGTTCGGTCATCATGAGTCGCGAGAATGAAATCGCCGAACGGTCCGAACTGATCGGAATTCACAAGTGGATGAGCCCACGAGAAACGGCACCGCGCATCAGCGTCGCGGTGGGAGAGGCACTCCTCGCGGCGGATCTGGCCGACACTGCTGAAGCCTTGCTGATCGATATCCGCCGTTGGCATCCGCGCACGGTTGAAAAGGGGCGGATTTATCGTGCGCTTGCGCGAATCGAGGTGGGAAAAGGCGACAAGGAAAAAGCGGTGGAGTATTTTGAAAAATTCGAGCGCGAGGCCTTCGCCTCCGTGGATCTCGGTGAGGTGAAGCTGGAGAAAGCAGCGCTCATGGCTGAGGCCGGTCGCGAAGACGAATCGCGGAAGGAGCTGGAGGCGATTCTTGAGCTTCCCGGCATCACCGCTGAAATCAAAGCGACCGCCCTGACGCATCTCGGCGACTCATGGGCTGCCTCCGGTGAGCACGAAAAAGCAATCGTCTACTATGAGCGTGTCTACGTCGCCTACGGGAAATTCGCGGAGCTGAATGCGAGAGCCTATTGGGGCCGGGGGCAGTCCCTTGAGGAACTCGATCTCTCGAAAGAAGCCCTCGAGACTTACGAGGAAATGTCTTCCCGCGAGGAATTGAGCCGCTTTGAGGAAGCGAAGGAGGCGGCCCGGCGGGTCGAAGTGTTGCGGCCCCTTTTTCCGAAAGAACTGCCTGAGACCAAGGAGGTGTCGTCGTGAAGAAAACGCTTTTAATTCTGCTGTGTGGTTTTGCCGTGAATGCCCAGTCTCAGGATGTGATTCATCTGAAGACGGGTGAATCGTCCGCCTGCGAAATCGAAGCGGTGACGGACAACATTGTCGTCTTTTTAATGCGAGGTCCAGGCGGGGGAACCGCAAAGCGGACGCTGCCGATGGAGCGGGTCGACTTCATCGAGTTTGGTTTCGAGACGGGGGAAGAAGCCGTCTTTAATGATTTGGAAAACATCAGCGCTGAGATTCTGGAAAGCTGGTGGGAATTTCATTTTTCGAATCTGCACCGACCCCGCTCCCGCGCCGGAGTCTATGGGATTGCCTTTGGAAACGCCCTCCTGCGGGAAAACCCGGAAGTCGGCGCGGCACGGGCGCTCTCGGTGTTTGATCGTATCATCGAAAGAGCGTGGGCGGATCATGATAAAAGCCTCGCGCGGCAGGGGCGGTTGCGTGCCCTCATTGCCTCGGGAGAGTTGGAAACGGCAGTGGGCGAAGCGCAAGTCCTGCAGAGTGAGACCGAAGATCCTGATTTACTGATCGAGGTGAAGTTTCTTCTCGCCGAGGCGGATTTTGCGCAACTCAAAGCCCTCGTAGAGGAGCATCCGAAATGGGTCGAGGACGACGAGGTCCGACCAGTGCGGAACGAGCTCTATCATCGTATTGTTGATCAGTATCTTTGGCCGCATCTCTTCCACGCGACGCGGGAAGAGGCCGCTGCCCGCGGCCTCATGAGTGCTGCATCCGTCTATGAATCTGCTGCCGAGACTGAATTGGCTCGTGCGGCCTACGAAGATTTAGGCAAGCTCTACCCGGAGACTCCCTTTTCCGGTCCTGCGAGGGAGCGCCTCGACTCACTTACCAACGCTGAATAATCGACTTTTTACCCAATGAATATGAATTCTGATTCCATCCACCGACGATTCCGCTTCGCCGCTTTGACCCTGACGCTGTTTCTTTTTGGACTGCTGTTTGTCGTGCCCTTTGCCCATTCTCAAGAGGGCGCGGCTGAGGTGGAAGTGGTCGCCGAGAGTGTTTCCGCGCTCGACCTCTATCAGCAGGGCGGGGCCTTCATGCATATTTTGCTGGTTTGCTCGATCGGGACGATTGCGGTCGCGGTTTACTGTTTTATTCAAATCAGTCGCAACAAAATGGCACCGAAGACCCTCGTGGATCGCGTCAATTCTGCCATGGCTGAGCGTGACGTGAGCACCGCCTACAGCGTCTGTGAATCCAGTTCGTGCAGTTACGGTCGCGTCATGGCAGGGGCCTTACTGAAAGTGAATTTTGATCGGGATCTCGCGAACAAAGCGAGCATGATGGATGCCGCCGCTGAGGCCATCGATGAGGAGGAACACCGGCAGATGGTCTGGGTCAATTACCTGAACATTTTCGCGACCCTCGCTCCCATGATCGGGCTGCTCGGGACAGTCTGGGGAATGATCGAGGCCTTTGACAAGTTAGCGACGACCAGCGGCGACCCGAAGGAGCTTGCCGGGGGCATCAAGATCGCGATGGTGACCACGGCGGGTGGACTCATCGTCGGAATTCCCGCAATGTTCTTTTACTTCTTCTTCCGCGATAAACTGCAGGGCGTCATGACGACGGTGCAAAAACACGTCAGCTTTGCGATCGATATTCTGTCCGGGGAAATCCGGCTTCAGGGAGCGGCGACGAGCGCAGTGGAAGAAACTGTCGCCGAGTAAACGCCGGTCGGAAACGAAATGACAAGACGCCATAAAAGACCGTTGGATGAGGTGAGTTTTCAGATCACTCCGATGATCGATTTAACTTTCCTGCTTCTGATCTTTTTCATGGTCACGCAGAAAATCACCGAGCAGCAGCTCAATGTGCCGGTGAGCTTGCCGGTCGCGGTCAGTGCGGTGCCACCCGAGAGAACGGAGCGGGACATCATTAATATCGATGGAGAGGGGAATTACTACATCGGAGATTTACCCGCGACGACCGGGGAGGTTCTCGCGCACTTGAAGATTAAGTTTGAGGATTTCCCGCCGCTGCAAATTTATTTGAGAGCGGACCAGAATACCCCGACGAAAAAGATTCGGGAGTTCGTGGAAATGGCGACGGAAGTGGGAGCAATTGATTTAATTTTCGGCGTCTATGGAAAGTGAATTGAACAGGGTTAAGTGCCGGACTCAACCCTCTTGGGTGGGTCTGAGTAGCTGCGAGCGTGAGCGAGCAGACGGGGCGGGTTCTCGCTCACGCTCAAACCTACGGGGTGAGCATGGTGTTAACTTTCGTTGGATCGGTCTGAGTAGCTGTGAGCGTGAGCGAGCAGACGGGGAGGGTTCTCGCTCACGCTCAAACCTACGGGGTGAGCATGGAGTTAGCTTTCGTTGGATCGGTCTGAGTAGCTGCGAGCGTGAGCGAGCAGACGGAGCGGGTTCTCGCTCACGCTCAAACCTACGGGGTGAGCATGGAGTTAGCTTTCGTTGGATCGGTCTGAGTAGCTGCGAGCGTGAGCGAGCAGACGGGGAGGGTTCTCGCTCACGCTCAAACCTACGGGGTGAGCTAGCAAGCCGTAGCGAACGACGTCAGTCTTTCGGGCAGAGCACAGGTTCCCCGGCGCATCTGATGGCTCGAGCAAACAGGGTTAGATCGATGACTCAACCCTGTTAGGTCGCGCTGGTGGAGGTGATTAAGAAGAAGATTAGGATGAGGAAGAAGAGTGGGATAGATAAAGAGTTTTAATGAGACGAGTTCGGAAGAGACGCAACACGACGGTGGAGATGCAGATGGGGCCCATGATTGACATGGTCTTCCTCCTCCTCGTGTTTTTTATGGTCTCGGCGAAACCGATCACGCCGGAGAGCGATATTCCGATGGGACTTCCAGGGCAGGTTTCGCAGGAGGAAGCGGTCGATATTCCTGACGAAGCGCGAGTTATCATTGAGCCGGACGGGCAGGTCGTTCTCAACGAACAGGCTCTCGATTCACCCGGAAGCAGTTCGCTGCCTGAGTTGCGAAGTGTCCTTACCCGATTTCGAACTTCGGCGGAGAACGCGAAGGCTGATGCGCTCGTGACGCTCGCACCCCACGACACGGTCCCACACCAGCGCTTGATCGATGTTTTAAACGCCTGTGCCGAGGCGGGCATCACCGGAGTCACCCTCGCAGGAGCAAACGATGAGTGAAGTATCGATCCAGCTCAATTCTGATTCGCCGAAGCCGAAGAAGGTGAAAAAGAAAAAACCTCCGCAGACGAGAGAAGAATCAGCGAAGGCAAATCGTCGTGCCATGATTGGTTCAATCATCATTGGCTCGATCGCAGTTCACGCCGTCGCACTGGTGCTTTTCGGCCTCTGGACGGTGGCCAAGCATTTCAGTCGCCCCGAAGCCCGCTTCGAGATGAAGAAGGTGGTGAAAATTCCACCGAAAACGCCGGAGCATAAAATGAATGTCGCGAAGCATGAGGCGATGGCCCCGAAGCCGACTTTCAATGACAAGCTGGTCAGCACCCGCCCGATTGATTTTGCCCTGCCCGAAATGCCCGAGGTGAACCTCGATCAAATGCTGCCGCTTGATCCGTCAGAATTGATCTCCGATCAGGTCAATGGACTCGTTGGTAGCGCCGCGCTTGGTTCCGGATTGGGTCAAGGCCTCTCCGGCGGCGGCGGCACGGGCGAGGGGATGAGCTTCTTCGGGGTGAAGGCGAATGGTGATCGTATTTTGCTTCTCTTCGACGTCTCCGCCAGCGTCGTGAACAAAGCGGAAGCAGCCGGGATTCCTCTCGAGCGAATTCAGGAGGAAACCGTGAAAATGATCGGGACTTTGCCGATCAGTTCGCAGTTTTCGCTGATCCAGTTCACTGGGAACTACATGCCGTTCACCGATGAACTCATCGCCGCGACGCCAAAGAACAAGGAACTCGCGGCGGCGTGGGTCGAGGACAAGTGGGTCACGAGCGGCAGCATGAGTTCGACTGCATCGGGTGTGGAGCAGAATCTGACTGGTGTTGTCGGGATTCTGGAGCGGGCGATTAAAATGCGGCCCGACGTCATTTTTTTAATTTCCGACGCCAGTTTTCAGTGGCGCCCAAGTGGCGGCGGGGGATTCAGCAATGTTCCCTACGAAGAAATCGAAGACGTCGTCGAGCGCATCGAGGACGAACTCCGGCAGGAAGTGCCGATTCATTTCATCGCCTTCGAACCGAAGGCTGATGATGCGGATGAATGGTCAAAGATCGTCAGGAAAACTGGCGGGGAATTTCGGGAACTTAAGGGAAATTAGCAGATCCCCGGTGAAGTTGGATAAATTGATGCTTCCCTTTAAAGTCAATTCGACTTATGGATAGTGGCTCGATCCTCACTGGGACTAACCTCGGACAGTTTCGTGCTCTCCTCTCAACCAAACCAAACAAAAATGGAAATACTCGAAAAAGTAAAAGCATGGCTCGGTGTCCTCGGGCTCGAAGCAGCCGCTCCCTGGATCCTTGCTCTCGTCGTTATCATTGTCGGTTACTTCGTTGCCCGCCTCCTCGAAAAACTCGTCCGTAAGGGTCTCTCCAAGACAAGTTTCGACGATAAACTCGCTAAGCTTCTCGGCCAGGAGTGCGACGGATGCGAAAAAGGATTCTCGAAGTTCGTCTTCTACCTCTTCATGCTTTTCGTCGTGTATTTCGGCCTCAGCCTTGCCGGTCAAGCGGAAGCAGTTGCCCCGCTGAAGGAGATCCTCGATGATATTCTCGGATTCATTCCCAACCTTCTCGCCGCAGGTGTCATTGGATTCGTCGCCTGGATTTTCGCGACACTGGTGAAAAATATTCTCGAAGGTGTCTTGACCGCTTCCAAGGTCGATGAGCGTCTCGGCCTCGGTGATAAGAAGCCAATCACGAGCTCAGTGGGCCTTGTTGCTTTCTTCGGGATTATTCTCATCATGCTTCCGACCGCCCTTGGTGCGCTTAAGATGGACGAGATTTCGGTTCCGATCAGTGAGATGATCGATCAGATTTTCGCTTATGTGCCTTCGCTCTTCAGCGGCATCGTTCTCTTTGCCGTCGGCTACCTCGTCGCTTCGATCGTGCAGAAAGTTCTCGCGAATGTCCTTGAGTCGATTGGACTCGACAAGCTCCCTGAGAAACTCGGTTACACCGGCGGCAGCATCGTTGCCGGAAAGCCTCTCTCCCTGATCCTCAGTTATGTTGCGATGGCAACGATCCTGGTGACGATCGGTGCACAGGCGATCATGACGATGAAGCTCGGCTTCATCTCTGATCTTGCGCAGGACTTTGTGCCCGGTTATTTCAAACTTCTCGCCGCAGTCATTATTTTCTGCATCGCGATCTATGTTGCCAACATTGTGGGACAGCTGATTGAGCCGAAGAGCGAATTCTGGGCAAAGGTGACGAGAATCTCGATCCTGATTTTCTTCGGTGCGGTGGCTTTGCAAAAAGCGAATATCTCTCCACTCACTAATGATATCTTCCAGACGCTTATCACTGCCGTGATCATCGCCTCGGCCTTCGCTCTCGGAGTTGGCGGTGCTATCGCTCTCGGACTTGGCGGTCGCGACCGCGCCAAAGCGGTTCTCGACAAGCTAAAGGGCTAATTTCCCCGTTGTTTTTCAATTAAAAGACTTCAAAACAGGCTTTCGGGAAACCGAAAGCCTGTTTTTTTATAGATTTGAGCGAAAAGAAGCGTATTTTACTGCTTGAGAAGCATAAAAGTTTTATTAGATTCTAACATTCCTTAAGTATTTTCGTTTTTGCTCCGCTTCATATGAGACTCACGCTCATTCGTTTTTTTCTTCTTTGTATCCTTCCCCTGATTTCCGGAGTGGCTTGCAAAACCCGTAATAATCCCGGGTCGGTCATGCCGCCTGCTGAGGTGCCGCCTTCGGAATATCCCATCGGCCCCGACGGCCAGCCGATTCCTCCTGATGCGACCGGGGGCCGCTTCGGCTATTCGGGCGATTCCGGTGCGCCCTTGCCTCCTCCTCCGCCAGCGACTCCGGGCTCACGGGAAGTTCGTGATATGCAGCCGGGCGATACGGTGACGACCACGCCAGCGCCTCCGGAAACTCCCGCTGCTCCTGAGCCGCCAAAGCCAAGCGGGCCTCCATCGAGCGCTAAAATGGAGTTCGCGAATCGTGTCCCGGGTGATCCTCTTGTCGTTACCTTGCCGGGAGCAAACTCTTCTCTCGGTCCTATTTCGGTTGAGAAATATGATTCTGCCGGAAATCCAACCGGCGAGCCTTTGAAGCGGGGGACTCAGGTTCAGATTCCGGATCCGAACAATCCCGGTAAGAAAATTTACTTCAAAGTCCCCTGAGCACTGCCGACGGAGATTCCTTCGGTTGCCTGTCCGTCCTTGGGCCGGGACTCATTGGTGGCTCTGTCTTGAGGGCGGCCCGGGAGTACTTGCCGGGGATCAGGCTGCAAGCCTGGGCGCGGCGCTCAGAAGTTCGCGACCAGTTGCGATCTGATGAAGCGGAGATCGATCTCGTTTCCGATGATCTTAACGGGGCAGTTGCGGGTGCTGATCTCATCATTTTGGCGATGCCGACCGGTTTCATGGCTGACGTCGTTTCTTCGATCGGCGACGGGATCTTGACGGAGAATTCTCTCGTGACCGATGTGGGGAGTGTCAAAGGTTCCGTCATGAGAGAGGTTGCGCCGCTCGCAGTTCAGAAAGGGGGGCGTTTTTTCGGAAGCCATCCCATGGCCGGGTCGGAAAAGAAGGGGCTCGACTTTGCTGAAGCCAATCTTTTCCAGAATGCCTCCGTGATTTTGACCCCTTTCGGCGAGGGCAGTTCGGTGACGTCGGATCAGTCGCGGCTGACACAATTTTGGGAATCCCTCGGCGGAATCGTTTCCGTGCGCGATGCAGAGACCCATGACAAGATTGTCGCGGCGATCAGCCACTTGCCGCATCTTGTCGCGGCGGCTCTTGCCCGCTCGGTCCTCGGAGATGTGCCTGAGGCCGGGGCCTTTAGTGGAGGTGGTTTCCGCGACACGACGCGGGTCGCGGGTGGTCCCGAGGAGATGTGGTCCGGGATTTTGAGCGATAACCAGGCGGCGGTTTCGGAGCGGCTCGGCAAGTTGATTCAGGATCTCGAAATCTGGAAAGAGGCGCTGGATAACCTTGACAGGGAACAACTACGCGGCTTTCTGTCCGAAGCCCGCGAGCTGCGCGAGACACTTTAAATTCCTCTTCATTTCACGAATCCGATGGCTGATCTTCGCGTCAAAAAAGTTAAAGACTTCTCTGCTGAGTTGTCTGTTCCCGGTGATAAGAGCATTTCTCACCGCGCCTTGATGTTTTCAGCGCTCTCCAATGGGCCATGTGAGATCACCGGATTTCTTGCCAGCGAAGACTGTATTGCGACGCGAACTTCGCTTGAAGCGATGGGTGTTGACGTCGAAGTTCTGGGTGAAAACGGAACACATATCCGGGTCCACGGATGTCGTGGAGAATTTCAAAAGCCTGAACGGGCATTGGATTGCGGAAACAGCGGGACGACGATGCGCCTTATGTCCGGACTTCTTGCGGGATGCCCGTTCGAGACTCGTCTCTTGGGTGACGATTCACTGGAACGGAGGCCCATGAACCGCGTCGCGCTGCCTTTGGAAAAAATGGGTGCCCGCATTAGGGGGCAGGGGGATCGCTGCACCGCGCCGCTGACGATCACCGGCCGTGAAAAGCTGACGCCCATTCAGTATCAATCACCGGTTGCGAGCGCGCAGATCAAGAGTGCCATTATGCTTGCTGCGTTGAGGGCAGACGGGAAGACCAGTGTGACTGAACCTCACCCATCCCGTGACCACACTGAGCGGATGCTGAACTACCTTCTCGTGAAAAACATTCGCGAAGGAGATACCGTTTCTATCTGGGGTGGGCAGATGCCAGAGTCACGTGACATTGTGGTACCCGGCGATATTTCCAGTGCTGCCTTCTGGATCGTGGCAGCAGCAGCTCGCGACGGAGCGAGGCTACTGATTGATCGGGTAGGACTGAACCCAACGCGAATTGGTATTCTCAGCGTCATGATTCGCATGGGTGCCCAAATTACGGAACGGGTTGACGAATCGGGCTGTGAGCCGATGGGGTCGATCGAAGTAGTCGGTGGGAAGTTAAAGGCGACCGAGATAGGTGGAGAAGAGATCCCCACTCTCATTGACGAGATCCCGATTCTCGCAGTTGCGGCTGCTTTAGCCGAAGGAACCACGATTATCAAAGACGCTCAGGAATTGAGAGTGAAAGAAAGCGACCGGATTTCAGCCGTTGCCGAGAACCTCCGAAGAATGGGCGTTCCGGTGGATGAATTTGCTGATGGAATGGAAATTACGGGAGTTGAAGAACTCAAAGGGGCAGAGGTGAATTCTTTGGGCGATCATCGGATCGCGATGGCTTTTGCTATTGCGGGTCTCTTTGCCGAAGGCGAAACGGTGATCAAAGGTGTCGAATGCATCGAAACTTCCTACCCGGGTTTTATTCGAGAGTTGAATCAGCTCCAGGCGATGGGGCGCTGATTAGAGCGGCCATTGGCGAAGGAAAAGGTGGGAAGGCGAAAATGTGAAGTGCGGCGGCTCGGCGCCGCTTCATGGGCCTCTTGTTGCGCTATTTAAAGAATGGCTTTCTCATCTTCCCGGACACTTCCGGCAAATAATGCGGAAATAGGCGCTTGTCTCCCTTCCCGTTTTTTGATTTTCTCACGTCTGGCGCCATGAATTTGCCATGTAAATACATTGTATTGGCAAAAAAATGAGCCAAATGACACTTTGCTCTTGTAAAGTCATTGTATTTTGTTCAGTTTACATTGTAAAACATTCCGGAATCCACCTGGTGTTTCACATTAATTGGTAATCTCCACCCCCAAGACGAATGAAAATTCCTCAAAAGCTCTTTCGCAGGGCTACTTCAGCCAAGAATAAACAGGGCGTCGCGCTTGTGACGGTTCTCACCGTTATGGCTTTGACCACGATCCTTGTCTTAACTTTCTTCTCTCTTGCTACGAGTGAGCACCGGGCTTCGAACACCTATTCTCAGGGCTTGCAGGCTCAGCAGGTTGCCGAGCAGGCTGTGAACATGGTGATCGCCCAGATTCGTGAGGCAACGACAATCGGGACAACTAACGCATGGGCCTCGCAGCCGGGAGCTATTCGAAACTGGAATAGCGCTGGAGCCGAGACTTTTGCCTACAAGCTCTATTCGGATGATGACATGAAGACGCTCGATTGGACCGAGTTCAGCGCGGATTTTACGAGTATGCAGGACTGGAATCAGAAGCCGAATCACTACGTGGATCTGAATGAGCCAGTAATTCGAGGGGAGAAAGTCTATTATCCGATTGTTCATCCCCAGGCAGCAATCGAGCCAAAATGGCCTGCGCCAATCGGGAATGATGACGCCGGAATTGAAGGGTTTTCATTCAATACCTTAACAACTCGCAGTTTACCGGGTGGGGCTTTTGGTGAGAAGGCGTCACAGGTAAGTCAATCGGGGCAGCATCTTGCGATGCCGGCGATGTGGATTTATCAGCTCGCCGACGGGACCCTTGGTGTGCTTGCCCCGGGAACCACTGATCCGGATGCAGAGTCGTCGTTTACGGCAATCTCCGGAGTGGGGGTGCCCAGTGAAAACAACCGTATCGTCGCGAGGTTTGCTTTTTGGGCGGACGACGAGACGAGTAAGCTTAATGTGAACACTCACGCTGGCGGCCTCGCATGGGACGTGCCGAAAGCTGGCGGCGAGCTTGATATGGCGATGGGACGATATCAGCCGGCCCAGAAAGAGTTTCAGCGGTATCCTGGTCATCCCGCGACGACGCACCTGATTCCGGCTCTCGCTCCCGGCGTTATTGATATTGTTAACGATCGCGATGCGATGGAGATGATTTTTAATCTCGTCCCTAAAGTTGTTGGCGGAGGATCCGAGTCAGGAACGCGGCCTTTGGATACACGGAATCCTGAGGAAGCAAACGGACTCGTGCCAGATTTCGAGCCCTTGTTTCCCTCAGTCGATGATCTTGTGATGCGTTCTGATCGTACCGCGCATGAATTTCCGGATGCTCAGGGAAACCCTGTTTCCGGCGAAGATCTGAGTGAATATCTGGAGCGGGCAAAATTCTTTTTGACGGTGAACAGCCGGGCTCCCGAGACCAATCTTTTCAATCAGCCACGCGTCGCAATTTGGCCGATCCACAATGCGAGTTACGACGACAAGGACGAGTACGATAAGTATCTCACCTCTTTTGATCAGCTGATTCACTACTGTTCTTCGATGGGGGAGACCATCGGGGCGACTGGATATCCGCGGCATGAATACCTTTTCAAGCGTGAAAATGCCGACAGTCCTACCTTCGATTATCAGGCCATTCCTCGTAATGAAGAGCTTTATGGTTACCTCGCCCGGCTCATGAATACTCCTGTGCCCGGCTATGGAGGTAGCATTTCGCAGAAATACCCAGACCCCGGATATCGTCAGATTCTCACCCAGATTTTTGACTATATCCGATCGACGAATCTGCATGATGATTCGATTTATAAGGAGAATTTCCTCGATGCCTATGTGAGGGAAAACAGTGACGAGCATGCAACCTACACAAACCATCGTAATGATCGGAACAAGCAGGTTGGAATGAAAGGCCACGGGCAGGTCGTCCCGATCACGATTCCGGCTCCGGGAAGCACTGACCCTGACACAAAGGGATTCGGCCGTTTTTATTCGCTTGCCGGGCTGCAAATCCATGTGATTTCATGTGCGGAGCCGGGTGATTTTCCGATTCCGAGACACATGGGATCAACCAGTTATCAGAATCAGAACAATAATGCTCCATCGACGGAGGAGACCTACCTTAACTTTCCTCCTATGCCTTTCGTTCTAACGATAGGTAACGGTAGAATCTTTCCAAAGTTCGAAGACCGTCCCCAAAACATGGATGTGGCGACCTATGAGGCAATTGAGCCTCAGTGGTTGCGGGAGCTTCGTGAGCCTAATAGGAGTCCACTTTACAATCTTGCCTTTGAGCCGGCTCACTGGAATTGGAATCTAGCTTATTTGGATCAGCAGTATTTCGATTTGGTTTACGCTAGTCCTAAGAATACCCGTACGAATGCAGACGATCCTGCTCTGTTTAAGTACGATCCGAGGAGTTTGTCGTTGGCCGCGTTTTCCGCAGGACACACGCGGTTGGCAGATAATGAGCAACTGGTGCAAGGAATGGTGCTATTTAATCTGTTCACGCCATCGATCGGTTGGAGTTCCATCAACCCTGATATGGAGATCAAAATTGAGCTTGATCGGACCAATGAATTTCGATTTGACGCGCTTCCGCAGTTTCAAACCAGCAGTCCCTTCCCGACATTCGGAGTGCCGTTTATCGGTTTTGATCAGTTTCCTGAGAAAGAATACATTTTCTCTACCAACGCAACTGACTCTGCCTGGGGTGGGCGGCGTTACGGCGGCTTAATGCCGTATGAGTTCATTCTTAACGCTGGAGGCAATGTGAACAGAGAGGTAAACCGTGCTTTGAATAGTAGTGTCTACGGCCCATTGAACCTGGGTATTGAAAACGCAGGGATTAATCGTTCCAATTTCATTCCCCTTCGTCCAGACACTCCGAATTTTAATTTTCAGGGTGGTCGGGGAAGATATACTTGGCTTGATAGTGGTTACACTTACATAGAAAATGCCCTCGACGAACTAGACGTGCAAGGTGACCTCGATGAAGTCGCAAACTCTTATCGTTACGATCTAGTGACGGTTCCGTTTAAAATTCCGGGAGTGACGCGGTCCAGCGAAGACCTTCTTCCCAGTCAGCTCATTGATCCGACACGCCAGTGGGTTCCGAATCCGGGTACAGTTGATTTTACTGGAGGCGATATCACTTTCGAGTTTTATCATGGGGGGGAGAAAGCAGAGGGTTCGGCTCCAATCACGGGGACCGCAGTAGGTGCTGAGAATGGGGAATTAATTCAATCGATTAAGATCGATGTACCCAACTTTACGATCCAATATCAGGAAGGTGACCCTATCCGGACACCGATGGTATTTGATCCTTTCAGTCCTGATAGCTACGGTGGAAATACTGGTATCGGCGGTCATTTTAACGAATTTGGAAATTTGGCAAGAGACACGTTTTCACCCATGGAGCGTGCCGCTATGGGAATGGATGCGCCCAATTTGAGCAATGCTAATGCTTTGAGTGCTATTAATAGCAACGAGGATAAGCTCTCTACCCAGATTGGCGCAGGCCCGAATAATGTGGAGCCCGGAAACGTGGGTCGAATAGGTCATATCAACACCCACCGTCGACCCAGTCCGTTCTCGTTGAGTGATATTGTGCAGTCGATCGAGATTCGGCATGGCGACGCTCGTGTCGTGGCGGGTGATTTTGAGATCACTCCTGATGAAGATGTTTTCGCTCCGCATCGCCTGTGGGATGATGCCGCGATGGCCCATTCCGTGACCAATGCGGTCGGAGCGGATTACACCGGTGCCACTATTGAAGACGATTACTTAATCATCCCCGATCTTCCGGGGAATGATCCTTATCGGGACCGGACGCCTCTGCCTTTCGGCGTTGAAAAATCCGAAGATGTTCAGTTGTTCGGGGATTTCGACAATGGTTCGGGTCTGATGATCGACGGTCCTTACATTAACAAGCCGGATGAAGGAAATACAAATTCCCTCAAAACCATGTTTCAACAGGAAATCAGCGGGCAATGGCAAAAGCTGAGGAATTATGGAGAGTATCCCTACTTTAACCGGGAGTGGAGACATGAAAGCGGCGGTCCTGCCTACTTTTCGCCCAACCGCATTGTTTCGGGTCCGGGGATGTTTGGTTCTCTGCCGACAGGGGTCGCTAGCGGTGAGCCATGGCGAACCCTGCTCTTCCGTCCTGCTCTTGCCGGAAGTCAAACACCTGGAAAGCAGCAGCATCCCGGAGGAAATTCCGAAGGGGCAAATGCAGTCGCGGGTGCAGTCGGGCCTCCTGACCATGTCATCATGGATCTTTTCTGGATGCCAATTGTGGAGCCTTACGCAATCAGTGAGCCCCTTTCGACTGCCGGTAAGGTGAATATCAATACTGAGCTGGTGCCATACCTTCACGTGAACCGTGACACTGCGGTCCGGGGTGTTTTCAGGTCTGAGATGATGGTCTGTATTCCTAATGCGATGCACCAGGACTATAAGCACAACAATGGCCGTGGCCGCGGATACCACTGGCGGGACCGTCCGACTGGTGGCGAGCTCCAGGGAAAGCGTCTTCGCTCTATCATTCGTGAAGACGACACACTGGCGCAGTTCACAACGAAATTTGGAGCCGGTTCGACGATATTTAAGTCCGCTACTGAGATCACGGAAATCCACCTGATGCCTCAGGAAGTCAGTGATCGATATGGAACTACTCGAGGTAACGTTGGTAGTTACTCGCCTGACCTCGGCGAAATGAGATCCGGGAAATACTGGTCTGACCATTCGCTGGTCGGAGATAATTCAAGGGAGCGTCCGTATACGAATATTCACAACCGGATCACGACGAAGTCGAATACCTTCAAGGTGCATTATCGGGCCCAGGTGCTGAAACAGTCACGGAGAGACGACGGTAGCTACGGTCTTTGGAAGCCGCTCTTCGATAGCGTCCAAGCAGAGTATCGCGGTTCCTCAATCGTTGAGCGTTATGTGGATCCTAATCTTGATGTAATTCCTGATTTTCCGAATTCGCCGAGTAAGGGGCTGGACGAGTTTTATACGTATCGAGTGATCAATCCTCGGCGTTTCGCACCATGATCCGACCTCCGATCAGAATTTTTATGAAAAACGATATTAGAACGAGAGCAGAAGATGGCTTCAGCCTGGTTGAAGTCACCATAGCAATGGCTATTGCTGCCGTTGCGATTGTCACCCTTCTCGGGATGATTCCTCAGGGAATGAACTCCATGGTGGAAGCGACCGATCAAGCGATCGAGGCCCGCATTCAACAGCAGGTATTGAATGAGATTCAACTGACACCCTTTGAAGATGCGCAGGGTGTCTCTTTGCTGGACGATTTCAGGAGCCTTGAGGTCTACTATGACTCACAAGGGGAGGAAATTGGAGACAGTGTGAGTGGTGCAAAAGGTGATTCCGGGGGTAAAGGGAGCTTCGGACATGTATACACAGCGCGGGTTAGCGTGCTGAGTGCGAACCCCGCAGACAATCTCAATAAAACGGCACCTAATCGGCTCGGAGGAGCTGACTACCGGGGGATGTCATTCGATCGGGGTCAAGATTTGAGCCAAACCAATGAGGGGAATCCTTACATCCGGACCGTGATCATCGAAATTGCCGCAGTTGGCGGCCGGGCGGATACGTTTGATTTCGATGAAACGACTAATTTTGGAGAGATCTCCACTTTTCAAACCGCAATCGTTAAGACAGGAAGGGATTACAGACCATGAAGATATCAACTCAAATCCGGCGAGTGATTAAGGGCGGCTTTTCGCTGATCGAGCTCCTCGTAGCCATGGGCATTCTTTCAATATTGATGCTAATGATGACCGTCCTGTTGGACCAGGTCCAGAAGAGCTGGCAATTCTCAGAGAGTCGAATCAGCCAATTCAGGGAGGCGAGAGTGGCCTTCGATTTGATGGCAAAAAACATCAGTCAGACAACTCTCAATACCTATTGGGATCTGAAAGATGAGGACTCTGACGGTTTGGTGGATGGCTATTTCCGCACGTCAGAACTTCATTTTATTACAGTGGATGGAGACCAGCTTCCCGGTGGGCCAACGCAGAACCCTGTAGGGCACGCGGTTTTCTTTCAGGCGCCTCTTGGATTTTCTACAAACTACCGCAATCTGAATAATCTCTTTAATGGGCGGGGGTATTTCGTTTCTTTCGGTGATGATTCTGCTTTTATCCCGTCATTCGCGAGAGACACCACTGGCGTGCGAAACCGCTTCAGGCTGATGGAGTTCAGGCCTCCGGCGGAGAGTAATCAGGTCTTTCAGGATGGCTGGGATGAGCGGTCTGCCAGTTCCCCGCAAGTATTTGACCAATGGTTCAAACAGGGGCTCGGCGTTGGCAGTGGAAGTTTCACTGACCATCTTAATCCTCTTGCGGAGAACATCCTGACGCTGATTATTTCTCCTCGCGACACTCTGTCGAACGCCGGTGATTCGCGCGGAGAAACCTATTCTTTAATCGCTCCGAGTTATGTCTTTGATTCGAATGACGGCAGTGAAGGGTTTGAGGCCTTCAGTCAGCAGGTGCCTCCCTTGATCAGATTGACAGTAATTGCGATCGATGAGGAAGCTGCGGCGAGGTTTGAAAACGGATCTACGCTTCCGGCTGAGTTGGACCTATCAACCTATTTTAAGCAAACCGAAAACTTCGATGCCGACCTCCGAGATATTAGCGAGGACTTTGGAGAGCAGAATATTAACTATAAAGTATTCAGCACGGTAGTGATGCTACGCAGCTCGAAGTGGAGCACTTGATCTTACAATTAGAAATTCTACCCATGATGATTTCAAGTAATTCAATTAAGCGCCGGGGTTTCTCCCTGATCGAGATGATGGTTGTGCTAGGGCTTGTCGGGCTCCTGATGGCATTTGCCGCGCCGAACCTGTTCAGTCTTATCTCTTCCACCTCGTTGAGCGGGGAAGGGACCTTGCTGCGGAACCAGTTGACCCTGGCTCAGCAAACCGCCGTTTCGAAGAGTGCCGACGTCGAGATTCGTTTTTTCTACACGGATGACCCTTCCGGCGCGAGTAGCGAGCCACTCTACCGCGCCTATCAGCTGTTCCAATACAATCGTGATGGCGAGATGGAGCCGGTCAGCGGCTTTTTCAGGATTCGTGCCCCGGTGGCGATTCATGAAAATTTGAGCACTCTTCTTGAAAGTTCAGCGGCTCAGGGCAACGATCGGAAGTTTGGTTTCGTCGCGCCGCACATGGGTAACTATCCCGCTCCGGTTGGATTTGGCGGAACCGAAGTGAACACCCCGTACATGGCCTTTAGATTTCGGCCGGATGGTTCAACTGACCTCCCGTTTCGTTCGGGTGGTGGCGATACCTGGTATGTGACTCTCGTGCAAGGCGAGGGTGCGCTCCAGAACGATGACCCGCCAAATTACCTCTGCCTTCAGGTGAATCCCTACAACGGTCAGATTTCTGAATTCAGACCGAATTAGGAACTGTTTTTGCTGATTTTGATGTCGCACTGTCAGGACGGCGGCAGCATGAAACATGTTTCATTTTTCGCCTTCCGGAAAATTGGGTAATTCATCGGGATTTTCTCCCAAAAATCGCTTGTGAAATTTTTCACAAGCGATTAAATGGGGCGTCTTCCGCGACCTAACGGCCGTTTTTCTATACGATGGGCAACATTTTTCCACGCTGGAGTAATCTCCTCGCAATCAAGGTTCTTCTGTGCGTCGGCGCACTGGGAACATGTGTCGTCGCTGTCGCTTGGTATTCATGGACTCCGAAATACACGCGAGTCGGTTACATGCCGCAGCAGCCAATTCCTTTCGACCATAGCCTCCATGCCGGACAGTTGGGGATGGACTGCCGTTATTGTCACTCCTTCGTTGAGAATTCCCCTCATTCGAACGTTCCGACCGCTCAAGTCTGCTGGAACTGTCATGGTCCGGGAAAAGTGAAATCGGATTCGCCAAAGCTGGAGCCTCTCCGCGCGGCGATGGATGAGAATTACGAAGGATACACCGGCGAAGCGATCGAGTGGGTCCAGATTCACAAGGTTCCCGACTACGCGTATTTCAATCACTCAGTGCACGTGAATCGCGGGGTGAGTTGCGTTGAGTGTCACGGGAAGGTCAATGAGATGCCGGTCGTCTACCACGCTGAGTCTTTGAGCATGAGCTGGTGTCTTGACTGTCATCGGAATCCTGAGAGTGCACTGCGCCCTCTCGATCAGATCACCAATTTGGACTGGACTCCGGACGACCTCGATCCGGAGGAATTTTATGCCTATGTCGCCGGTAAGACCGGAGAGAGCGCGGAGGACTTGAAAAAAGGCGACGAAGGCAAGGAGTGGGGGCAGGAGCTCATCGGGGCACACCTCCAAATGGCGTGGGATGTGCATCCTCCACAGGATTGCGCCGCGTGCCACCGCTAGAGTGGGAGATGGGGAACTTTTGGAATTTATCTGATTAATGAAGCGTAAGTGGAAACATCCTTCCGAGCCGGAAACATCCCGTGTTCATTGGCGGAGTCTTGGTGAATTAGAAGATTCTCCGGAATTTAATGGCTGGCTTGAGCGTGAGTTTCCTCAGGGTGCAGCTGAAATGGAGGCTGATGAGACTTCGCGTCGTCAGTTCGTGAAGTTGATGGGTGCTTCAACGGCCCTCGCAGGATTCGGAGTGGCGTGCAAGCGGCCGCTCAAGCACCTTGTGCCCTACAATGAGCACGTCGAATGGGTTGTGCCGGGGAAGGCCTTGTATTATTCCACCGCAAAGCCCGCGCTGGGCGGTCTTGGTTGTGAGCCTCTGGTTGTCACGACTTATGAAGGCCGGCCGACGAAGGTTGATGGGAACCGCCTTCATCCCCATGTCACCGGCGGATCGACGGCCTTCACTCAGGCTTCGATCCTTGAGATGTACGATCAGGATCGCTCGAAAGGATTCCTGAGAAAGGGTTCAGCCACGGTCTCACAGGATTTTGAAGATTCCTTCCTCGCGCCTTTCCGTGAGGCCGGTTCCGGAGAAGGGGTGGCCTTTCTCGTCTCGCCTTCGACGTCCCCAACGCGGAATCGCCTCCTCTCCGAGGTGGCGAAGAAGTATGCGGGATCTAAGGTCTATTCTTATGAGGCGCTCATGCCTGCGGGCAAGCTTGCTGCGTCTGAGGAGATCTATGGTGCCGGGGTTCTTCCGGTCGTGGATCTCACCAAGGCAAAGCGGATCCTGTCCCTGGATTGCGATTTTCTCGGCAATGATCCGGTGGGTCAGGACTCACTTGCTGAATTTTCGGCGACTCGTGATCCTGACGGCGAAATGAGCCGCCTCTATTCGGCCGAGTCGGCTTTCACGGTCACGGGCGGTCAGGCAGATCATCGTTACCGCCTTCCGGCTTCTCAGGTGCTTCCTGTTGCTGTCCTCGTCGCGAAGGAGGTCGGAGTTCTCGCCGGTGATGCAGCGCTGACGGCTCTGGCTGGATCGCTTTCTTCTGCGGTGGTTCCTGACGTCTACAATTTGAAGTGGATCAAAGAGTGTGCGGCGGATCTTGCGGCAGCTAAGGGTGCTTCAATTGTGCTCGCCGGAGGGCGCCAGGCAAAAGAGGTGCACCTCCTCGTTGCTGCGATCAATCAGGCTCTAGCTGCCTACGGTCCTCTCATCACGATCGTTGACCACAAGTTGCCGAAGTTTGCAGATATCAAATCTCTTGCCCGCGATGTGAAAGAAGGAGCTGTGAAGCGGCTTTTCGTTCTGAATGAGGGGGATGTGGCTTTCGATGCTCCTTCGGATCTCGGCCTTGCAAGTCTTCTTTCCGGGGTTGAGGAAATCGTCCATCTTGGCTACCGCATCAATGAAACCGCGAAGCTGGCAAACTGGCACATTCCGGGCGCTCATTACCTTGAATCCTGGGGTGACTACAACAGTTCTTCGGGCGTCTATTCGGTCCAGCAGCCGATGATCGAGCCTCTCTGGGGCGGTATTTCGGAGATTCAGATTCTCCTTTCGCTGCTTTCTTCTGAAGTAACTTCGGAATCTGTTTTGGGCGAGGTGAAGAAGAGTTTCGCTGCCGCTGGAGGAAAGGATTGGTCTGTTGTCTTGCGGGATGGTTTTCTGGCCGGGGTAAATTTGCCGACGAAACCCTTCTCTGGTGTGGTGGCGATCAAGGCTGATAAGGCTCGTGTTTCCGATCTTCCGCATGCGGAAGGGCTTGAGGTCTCGCTGACGGTGGGAAGCGCCACTTACGACGGGCGTTTTGCCAACAATGGCTGGATGCAGGAAGCTCCTGATCCGATCACGAAGCTGACTTGGGATAATGCCGCGCTCATGAGCACTGCTACTGCTGCGGAGTTTGGCCTCGAGGACGGCGATCTCATTGAGCTTTCCGTAGGCGATCGCAAGGTCACCGCTCCCGCACTTCGCAGTCCGGGACACGCGGAATTTTCGATCAGTCTTGCGCTGGGTTACTATGGGGATCTCGGCAAAGGGGCTGTCTCAGAAGGTGCCGGATTCAATGTCTATCCTCTCATGACTTCGGCCCAGCCTTACGTGGTGACTGGCGCACTGATGAGGAAGCTTGGATCAAAATATGACCTCGCGCTGACTGCTGAGCATTACAGCATGGAGGGTCGCGCCATCGCCCGTGAGGGAACCGTGGAGATGTACGAAGAGGATGAGCACTTCGCGGGTCATCAGGGAATGGACCATCATATCCCTGAAAATATTTCGCTCTACAAAGGGCCGGACTACATGGCGGGGGAGAACCCTGACGAAAGTCTGATTCCGGTTCTTGACGGGCATAATTTCCGCGTCGATCCGCATCACCAGTGGGCGATGACGATCGATCTGAATACCTGCATCGGTTGTAATGCCTGTGTCATTGCCTGCCAGTCTGAGAATAATATCCCGATCGTGGGTAAGCATCAGGTCATGGCGGGGCGCGAAATGCACTGGATTCGTATGGATCGCTACTTCACGAGTCCGAAGGACAGTGAAATCGTCGCTGAGCGCGGGGGTCCGATTGATTATCTGACCGGGGCTGAGAATACGAAGGACGAGCCCGGGAAGCGCACTGTCGATGATGATCACATCGAGATGATTTCGCAGCCGGTTGCCTGCGTGCAGTGTGAAAATGCTCCCTGCGAAACGGTTTGCCCTGTCAATGCGACGGTGCACACGAGCGACGGATTAAATGCGATGACTTATAATCGTTGCATCGGCACCCGCTATTGCGCGAACAATTGCCCCTACAAGGCGCGACGGTTCAATTACTTTGATTACAACAAGCGCCCGCTTGATAAGCTTTATCACGGTCCACTCGCTCCGGCTTCGGGGAACGCAACAACAACCCAGCGTCTCCAGAAGAATCCTAATGTGACTGTCCGGATGCGCGGTGTCATTGAGAAATGCACTTATTGCGTCCAGCGGATCAGTGTGGCGAAAATCGCGGCGAAAGCAGCGGCTCGCGACTCGAAGGATATCCAAGTGAAGGCAAATTCATTCACCGTGGCCTGTCAGGACGCCTGCGGTGCCGGAGCAATCACTTTTGGTAATCTTAAGGCTGAAGGTGATAAAGTGAACGCGACGAAGAAAAACCCTCGCAACTACGATCTTTTGAAGTATGTCGGCACGATTCCACGAACGAGCTTTCTCGCGCGGATCAAAAATCCCAACCCGAAAATGCCGGGTGCGGAGAAGGTGGGAACGGTCACTTCGAAGATGCATTAATCTGATTTTTACTGGTAATGGCAGGAACTTCTACAGCTGACAAAAAAGTGCACCCATCCGAGGCGGAGGGAGTGGCGCGTGAACCGCTCGTGCTCAATGACCGCCCCATGAGCTGGATCACGGATCGCATCTGTGGGATCGTTGAAAATCGGCAGCCTTTTATTTGGTGGGTGCTTTTTGTTCCTGCGGCAATGTTGTTTGGTCTCCTTATGGGGACGCTCGTTTATCTGGTTTCGACCGGAGTCGGTGTCTGGGGGAACAACCAGCCGGTTGCCTGGGGATGGGCGATTGTGAACTTCGTCTTCTGGATTGGTATCGGTCACGCTGGGACTCTGATTTC
>Ga0222672_1000220_pt1 | contig 28949 bp, 20 predicted proteins | sample AntAcemetagen799_FD_179810 | JGI IMG/M metagenome (GOLD analysis project Ga0222672, IMG submission 179810) | Saline water microbial communities from Ace Lake, Antarctica - #799 | ecosystem: Environmental > Aquatic > Non-marine Saline and Alkaline > Saline | place: Antarctica: Ace Lake...
CCACTTGCAAAGATTACGAAGGCCATTTTGATGGTGATTCCGAGAAATCCCCAGACGATAGCGCGCGGAATCAGTCCGAAACCTTTGCGGTTGTATTTCCCTGTTCTGATGCGCAAAGCCAGTGATTCGCCAAAGGTAGAAAGCAATGCAAACTTGGCAAAACTCATCCACATGCCGTGGTTGGCGTTGAGGTTTTCGTAACCGGTTTTAAATCCGGGAATAAACAAAAAAGCGGCAATAACAGCGGCAATAACCAGCAAAATAATCCAGTCTTTCAGTTTCATTCGCGGCTATTTTTCTATTCTGATGCGGGCATCCACAGCAACAACATCTTTAGCGTTGCCCAACAGCGGATTCATATCCATTTCGGCAATTTCTGGCGCAATAGAGAGTAGTGCCGATAGACGAACCAGAATATCTCTCAGTTTTTCTTCGTTGATGCCTGCTTGGCCACGCACTCCTTTTATTATAGGATAACTTTTGATCGACCGAATCATATTTTTTGCTTCATCAGCAGATAGTGGAGCCAGTGCAGAAGCCACATCTTTAAGCACTTCGATAAAAATTCCGCCCAGCCCAAAGAAAATCAGGTGGCCAAAATTTCCTTCTTTGCTTGCACCGGCAAATAGCTCAGTACCTTTCAACATAGGCTGCATTAGAATGGCCGTGGTGTCTTTGATTTTCATCATCCGATCGAATTCTGCCAACACATTTTCTTCTGTTTTGATGCCCAGCACAACGCCACCAACATCAGATTTGTGAACAGGGCCAATAACTTTCATCACTAGTGGGAAGCCAAGTTTTGTGGCAGCGGTGGCGGCTTCTTCACGGGTTTTGGCAACGGCTTCGCCAGCGCGGGCAATGCCGGCGGCATCCAGTAATTGGCTTACCTGTTCCGGAGTTAAATAGCCTGATTCACAGTTTTCTATAATTTTTCTGATTGTTTCAGTATCAATATTAGCAAGGGCTTCCGCTGCTTTCGCAGGTTTTGCTGTTTTATAAACTTTCGATAGTGCCCTGCCTAGATTTACCTCGTCAGGGAAGTTAACCCTGCCTCTCGATAAGAAAAATTCTACTTCTTTTGCGGCAGTAAGTGTGGAAGGCAATACAGGAAATAGTGGTTTTTTTACACTATTCATTTTTTGATGAAGAACTTCATACACGTCAAAAATTTCAAATAGCCCTGGCGTTCCAAAAATAACGACAATTGCATCAATATGATCAAAATCCTGGTCGCAGGCATCGACAATGATGCCGAGCTGTTCGGCTGTTCCTGTTGCCAAGAAGTCTATCGGGTTAGCAACTGAGGAACCGGGAAATAACTTTTCTTTCAGTATTTCAGCTTTTTCTCCGCTGATGGCAGGTATTTCGAGGCCTCCTTCTGAAAGCGCATCGGTAAGCATCACGGCGGGGCCACCGGCATGGGTGATGATAGCAATACGTTTGCCTTGCATTTCGGGATGCATAAATACGGAGGCTACAGTAATCAACTCTTCGCGGCCATGGCATCTTACGATGCCGGCTTTTCTGAAAAGCGCATCTACGGCAGTGTCTGAACTAGCCAAAGCGCCTGTGTGAGAGGAGGCTGCACGACTTCCGGCTTCGCTACTTCCCGCTTTGATGGCAGCAATTTTGCAGCCTTTTTTTATCAATGAACGGGCGTGTTTAAGTAGCTTTTGTGGATTAGAAATGGTTTCAATATAAAGCAGTTTTACTTTTGAATCCTTTTCTGCATCAAAAGTTTCATCCATATATTGCAAAACTTCTTCCACGCCCATCTGAGCGGAGTTTCCAAGGCTGTAAACACTGGCAAAGCTGAGCCCGTTGGGGATTCCGGCTTCCATAATAAAGCAGGCTGTGGCACCCGATCCGGAAATAAAATCACAGCCTTTGGGGTTTAATTTTGGAATAGGTTTGGTGAAAATACTGTGGTGATGTGGTGTTAAAATTCCCACGCAATTAGGGCCGATTAGTGAACCATTTACTTTGTTGATACTGGTAACAATATGGTCTTCTAGTTGTTTTCCAGCTTCACTTTCTTCGCTAAAACCTGCTGAAAGTATAATAAAAGCGCGGGTATTATTATCGGCAATCAAGGCATCAACCAGATCTGGGATGTATTTGGCTGCGATGGCGATTACTGCCAAATCTGCATCAGGCATATCTTTGTTGGATGCATAACTTTTAATACCCTGAATGCTCGATTCTTTTGGATTCATTACATAAAGTCCTCCGTCGAAGTCTCCGTCGAGGATATTTTTCAGGACTTTACCGCCGGGTTTTTGAATATCATTGGATGCGCCAATAACTACAATGCTTCTTGGATGCGTTAATGCTTTGTTAATCATGTCTTTAATTATTGTTTATTTATTAACAATATTAACAACAAAAGTAGCAAATTGACTGGAAGAGGCAGCCTTGAACCCGTATTTAGAATGAATACAAAAAAGGCAGATCAAAAAAGATTGACCTGCCTTTCACGGATTTATTGGATTTTACTTTTATTCTAACATAATTGAAAGCGCCACCACGCCAACGCCAACATTGGTAACGAGGACAGGCGATGCTTCCTGAATAAACACAGGTTCTTTTCCACCAGTTAATTCTTTTACCTGGTCGGCATACCATTGCGCTGTTTCTAGGTTATCGGCATGAGAAATGGCATAACCCCACACTTTTTTGTCGCCAACAAAACGGGTCATTTCTTTCATAACCATTTTCATGCTAGCTTTTTCATTTAGAGGTTTGCCGAATACTTCTGTTTTACCATGGGGTTTTACTTCAACAATAGGTTTAATACCTAAAAGTTTTCCCATCAAGCCTTTTGAATAGCTAACTCGGCCACTTTTTACCATGTATTTCATGGTTTTGGAAGTAACAAGGATTCGGGTATTGTTAGACCAGTCGGGGATTTTATTAACAATCTCGTCATGTTCCATACCGCTTTCGATAGCCATTGCTGTACGCAACACAATCAATCCCAGTGCACTGGTAAGTTTTTTGCTGTCAACTACATCAATTTTCGTGCTGCTTTCTTTGCTTATTTTTCGAGCAGCATTTAAGCTATTTTGCCAGGTTCCACTCATGCCCGAGCTGATGTGCGTGCTAATAATAGATTTGTAATGCGTTGATAAATAGTTATAACGGTTTACAAACTCGCTAATGGCGGGCTGGGCTGTGGATGGATAAATGTCAGAACTCACCAGTTTTTGAAAAAACTGCTTGGGCTGCATCGTGATGCGGTCGAGGTAAAAATCCTGTCCGAAATGCACAGTCAACGGAATCACTTGAATTTGATATTTTTCAATGATATCCATCGGCAAATCGCAGGTGGAATCAGTGATAAGACCAATATCAAATTTGCGGTTTGAAGCCATGTCATTTTGCAACACCATATCATCTACCTTTTTATAGGTGATGGTTCCGAGTGGGGTAATTTTTTCAAACAGCTCCCAAGGTTCATCAGTATGAATATGGATGCGAACTTTTTTGTCTGAACCAGCGATTACCATCGAATCGCCAAAGGGCTTCATAATTTCGTTGAAAGTTTCGCGCTTCAAATTTTCACCATTAATCATTGCTTCGGTGCAATACCTAAAGGTGATGTCTTCGTGGTCGATAGAGTCAATCGCTTCAGCTATTTCAATTTTTTGATTTTCAAAGTTTATAGCAACTTGGCCATTTTTGAAATAGTCAAACATGCCTTCCAAAAACACTACAAAACCTTTTGCGCCGGCGTCAACCACATTGCTTTTGGCCAAAACAGCCAGATTTGCTGTTGTCATTTTTAATGATTCCATGGCTTTGTTTAAGCCATCGAGCAGCAGCCGGATAAAGTCGTCAAATTTATCTTTTAGCAGATAAATATACTCAGCCCAGTCTTTAATCACAGAAATCATTGTGCCTTCTACTGGATTGGCAATAGCCTCGTAGGCATAGCGTACAGCGTTTTTCATATACTCAGCAAACGCACTTACGGTAAGGGTTTCTTCTTCTTTGATTTCATTACTAAAACCATAAAGAAACTGCGCAAAAATGATTCCCGAATTACCTCTGGCACCCGTCAAAGCCGCATCGGCAAGCGCCACTGCGGTATATTTTAAATTTTGTTGGGGTTCAGCTGTGTTCACAATGCTACGCATCGTGGAGGCAAGGTTTGTGCCTGTGTCTGCATCAGCTACCGGAAAAACATTGATTTTGTTGAGTAGTTTCTGGTTTTCAAAAATACGCTGAGCGCCGGCCATAAAGCTATGATATAGCTGGAAACCGTTAATTTCAGTTATTTTATTTTCCAATGCTTAAAGTGTTAATGAATACTCAAATACTTTTAAAAAATTGATATCGAGATAGTTAAGTCAAAAATAAAAAAACTTTTCGCGATTAATTATTCCTAATAAGTGGCACAAAGATAACAAAAGATTAATTGATGAATCGTTTTGTAAACTTATGTGAGGCCTGCTTACAGTAGATGTAAAATATAGCCTTGATAATCAATTTGTTGCAGATTATTATGTTAATAAATATTTTATTATTTAACATTTAAATTGCTTTAAATCAATCTGTTAAACTATTAACAGCACTCCCTTATCGAATAGTGTTTTATTACATCTGTTAGTGGATTTTCCATAAGGAGATACTGTGATGGGAAGCTGTGGGCTGTCAGTCAGGCCGCGACTATCCTGCGACAACAAACAGTCGTGACCTGACTCTACCTGATTATACATGTGTCAGTCAGGGTGCGACTTTTTCAGCATGGCCTTATTAGTCGCGCCCTGACTTACAAGCACTCACTTTTCCCGCGGATCTTTTTTTACGGGCATGCGTGCCATTTTTTGAACTTCGAGCATAGGATAGCCAAATTCCTGTACAATTTTGCCCAGCAACAAATACATGCCCGCACCCTGAAAAGGATACTGTTTGAGTGTTGGCGGAAAATGCACAGTATCAAATAGCTCGCCTTTAAAATCCATAAAAGTGCCAAAGTGCATCAGCTCGCTACGAACAGTTTTCACATATTTTATGGTTACCAATTTGCCCAGCATCCGTTTAGTCTGACCGTTTTGTTGAAGCATTTCTTCGGCATTCACTTCGCCCCTGAAATTGGTGATCAGCATCTCGAAATCTGTCATACTCACTGGAAATCCGATTAGTTCAATTTCGTCGTAAGCATCTTCAAGTGGTTCGCTATCAAGGCTTGGAAGCTGATATTGTCGCGCCTGCTCTTTAAATAACAAAGCGGGTTGGTCTGTATTGTGACTTTTTTTACGATACAGATGTGCCTCCCACAGTAGTCCGGGTTTGGGCTGTCCGGTAAAAGCAAAAGCGCCAGCTCTGATCAGCAGGATAAGCTGTTCCATGCCGGGTTTTACGCGGTCAATAAAATCATGTAAATCTTTGTATTTTCCGCGTTTATCACGCTCTTCAATCAGTTGGCGAACCAGTTTTTCTTCGGCACCGGCCAGATGCACAAAACCAATATAAATGGTGGTTTCGAGCAGTGAGGTATTGTATTTGCTGTAATTTACGCAAGGCAGATGGATAAAGCCTCCCTGTCGGCGGGCTTCGTTAAAATAGACCCAGCTATGGTAAAAACCGCCGAAATTATTGATCACGGCCACCTGAAACTCTAGTGGGAAATGTGCTTTAAGATACAGACTTTGAAAGCTTTCCACCGCATAAGAAGCAGAATGGGCTTTGGAAAATGAATATCCGGCAAAGGACTCAATCTGTCGCCACACCTCTTTTATAACAGTTTCGGGATAGCCGCGCGCGCGACAATTGTTAAAAAATCGATCAACAATTTCTTCAAACTCATTTTGCTTCCGCTTTTTGCCACTCATAATGCGCCGTAGCACATCGGCATCGGCCAAATCCAGGCCGGCAAAATGATGACAAACTTTGAGTACATCTTCCTGATACACCATCACACCGTAGGTTTCCCGTAGTTGCTCTTTCATCACCGGATGAATGTAATTGAAGCTGTTGGGATGGTGAAAACGCTGGATATATTCGCGCATCATGCCCGACTTGGCCACGCCGGGGCGGATGATGGAGCTAGCAGCCACCAGCGTGAGGTAGTTGTCGCATTGCAGCTTACGCAAAAGGCCGCGCATAGCCGGACTTTCAATATAAAAGCAGCCATTGGTTTCGGCGCGCCGGAGCTGGTCTTTCACTTTAGGATCGTCCTTAAACTGCTGCACCTGATGCACATCAATCGTGATGCGGCGGTTTTCTTTGATGATGTCTGCAGCTTCTTTGATATGGCCAATGCCACGCTGACTCAGGATATCGAGTTTTTCGTAGCCCATTTCTTCAGAAACATACATATCCCACTGGGTAGTTAAAAAACCTTTAGGCGGCATATCGAGGGCTACATAATTGGTGATTGGCTCTTCGGAAATAAGGATGCCACCGGCGTGAATGCTGCGCTGATTAGGAAAATCAACGATTTGCTGCGCCAGTTCGTGGATGTGTTGCGTAATTTTGTTGAGGGAGTGGTAGCGCGCGGGATTGCTTACCAGTTCATCAATTTCTGCCTTGGGCAGCCCGTGAACTTTGCCCAATTCTCTGTAAATAGATTTCCCTCTGAAGGTAGAAATAGTGCCCAACAGTGCGGTGTGCTTATGGCCGTAGCGCTTAAAAATATAGTCGATTACTTCATCGCGCTCTTTCCAGGAGTAGTCGATGTCAAAATCGGGTGGACTGCTGCGTTTGGGATTCAGAAAACGTTCAAAATATAAGTCTAATTCAATGGGATCCACGTCGGTGATGCGCAAGCAATAGGCCACCACGCTGTTGGCGCCGCTGCCTCTCCCCACATGGTAAAAACCACGCGACATAGAATAGCGGATTACGTCCCAAGTGATTAGAAAATAGGCCGAAAAACCCAGTTTGTCAATAATAGCTAGTTCGTCTTCAACACGTTGGCGTGCAATGGGGTTGTCGTGGCCGTAGCGATAATGCAGGCCGTCATAAGCCAGTTTGTGCAGTAGTTCCCGATCATCGGAAGCATTACCGGTAAAGTTTTTTTTGTTTTTGATGGTATTAAGATCGAAGTCGATTTCGCAAGTGTTGAGCAGTTTTTCTGTAGTTTGTAGCAAGCCCGGATACAAAGCAAAAGCAGCTTTTAGGCGGAGTGGCGGCTGCATAATCTCATCGGCAGGCGCAAACTGCTCAGGCTTTAGTTTGCTTAGCAGACAGTTGTGGTCGATGGCGCGCAGGTTTTGGTGCACATACCAGCTTTTTTCGTCACTAAAAGTTACGGGCTGCATCAGCACCAGCTTTTCTTGTTTAAAGCGTAGATCGGAATTTAAAAGCCTAGAAACCTGCGACAGCCGAACACCCAAAAACTCATTTTCGCGCAATTGGCCTATCTTGCGGCTTCCCGCCGGATAAATCACATAAACCTGCTCAAAAGTCGGTGCTGTTTCTGGATAGGCTTCTTCGCTTAGGTTGTGTTGGGTGAGCATCTCGTTTAGCTCCCTGAAACCCGCGTTGTTGATAGCCAGCGCCACATACATCAGCTGGTCGCCATTGCGAAACTCAACGCCGGCAACAGGCCTGATGCCCTGCTTACGACATTCACGCACAAAATCGACCATGCCCATGCTGTTGTTGATGTCGGTAAGCGCCAGCATTTGTAAGCCCAAATTTTTGGCCTGACTCACCAATGTTTCAACTGGCAGCGTACCATAACGAAGGCTATAAAAGCTGTGGTTATTGAGATACATAAACAGCGACTTTTGAACGTGAAATAATAGCTTGCAACACAAATAGCGGGGGAGGAGTGGCGACGAGTTTCCGGTAGCGATTCATAATGAGCATGAAAGCGATTAAATGATTAGTATTGCATCAAAAATAACGATGTTAAAATAATCATTTTGACAAGGTTGTCAAGCAGAAATGCGTTTTATTTTTGATAAAAATGGCTATCCTAATCGAAATCAGGCGTTCTGAAATTTGTGAAAGTTTTGGTGAAAAAAGTAGAAAAATGCCATCGGTTATAAAAAGTAGTGCCTGAAACATTGAACATTAACAGCCTGATTTTGGTTATTATTTCAACTATTTACACACTTAAACACACGAAAATGTTAGGACTCTTCAAAAAGAAATCGGAAAAAGATAAATTGTACGACAAATATGAAAAGCTGATGGCGCAATCACATGCCTTATCAAAAACCAACAGAATCGAAAGCGATAAAAAGTTTGCTGAAGCAGAGAGGCTTATGAAAGAAATTGATGCGCTTGAAAAGTAAAAATATACGGTTTAAACGCCTGCCTGTCTGAAACTTACAAGTTGCTGCTGCTGCTCATCCCACAGGCGTAAATTTAGGGTATAAAAGCTGTCGATTAGTTTTACAGGAATCACTTGATGAAAAGCCTCATTTTCGGTATGGCAGCGTTCCAGCTTGTAATTCGGGATTTTAGAACTCAGGTGGTGAATGTGGTGAAAGCCGATATTTCCAGAAAACCATTGCAACACTTTGGGCAGTTTTAGGTAAGAAGCGCCGGTGATAGCCACTGTGCTGTAATCCCATACCTCATCGCGGTACCAATGTACATCGGGGAATTGGTGCTGCACATAAAACAAAAATACGCCTGAAGCCGCGGCCAGATACAATACTGGAAGTTGAATCAACAAAAAAGTCTCCAGACCAATTAGCCAGCTCATTCCTAAGAAAAGCGCCAGTAATCCGAAATTGGTAATGTAAACACTGATGCGCTCGCGGCGGCTAAACCCCTTCCGCGTAAGGCGGTTACCAATCATAAAAAGCAAGGGAGCTCCAATCAAAAACATGATAATTGGATTGCGGTAAATGCGGTACCAGCGTTGTTTTTTTGGTGATAATTCCCTAAATTCTTCTACCGTTAATGTCCAAACATCTCCAACGCCTCGTTTGTCAAGGTTGCCAGAAGTGCGGTGATGAATCAAATGCGCATGGTGCCAGCGGTGATATGGCGTAAAAGTAAGCACACCTAAAATATTGCCTACGATATCATTAGCCGTTTTTGATTTAAAAAAGGCGCCATGTCCGCAATCGTGAAAAATAATAAATAAGCGAACCGTGAATCCCGCGGCCAAAATAATTAATGGAATTATCAATAAGAAAGAAATCTGGATAAGATAGATCATCGCTACCCAAAGGCTAATATACGGAAGTAAGGTATTGGCAAGCTGCCAAATACTGCCTCCTGTAGAAGGTGTTTTATAGTTTTTGATGAGTTTGAGCAAAGACTTATAGCCCGCTGCTTCTTGCGGTTGTATAGGCATGTTTTTCTGCAAAGATAAGTATGTTTGGGTTTTCATATTGAAGTATATTCATGTTTAAATGTTTTTTAACAAGATTTTGTTGTTTTTCCCTGATACTATTTCAATTTCTGAAACAGCTAAGCCACTGCGATTTTTTGGCACGAAAATCACTCCTAATTATATAAGGAGTAAAATGAGCTTATTTCCAGTAGAACTCTTATTTTTGCACGCACCGAAATATTGCCTTCGTTTTATCGCTTATGCAAACAGAGAACCCACAGCAAAAACGCTACGCCATTATTGATGTTGAAACCACTGGATTAAAAGCCGGGCAGGAGAAAATTACCGAGATTGCGGTGGTTATTCACGATGGTACGCAGGTGCTGGACACTTTTAGCTCGCTAATAAATCCCGAAAAAAAAATTCCTTACCGCATCACCCAGCTTACGGGCATCAACGACCAAATGGTGGTGGCCGCACCAAAATTCTACGAAATTGCCAAACAATTGGTCGAGCTCACAGACAGCACCATTATGGTGGGGCACAATGTAAGTTTCGACTACCGTTTTATCCAAGCTGAGTTTAAAAGTCTGGGCTACGATTTTAAGCGCCAAACCCTCGATACGGTTAAACTCAGCCGGAAATTGATTCCCGGACAGCCTTCATACAGCCTTGGAAAGCTTTGCCAGTCTATCCATATCAGCATCGAAAATCGTCACCGTGCTTTAGGTGACGCCTTGGCGACTACCAAACTTTTTGAGCTTTTATGTAGTATGGAAGCAGAGCCGGAAAAGCTGAGTCTAAAAGGAACTAATGCCAACCTCAGCCATTCGCTGATCGAAAAATTGCCCGAATCGCATGGCGTATATTATTTTTATGACCACAGCGGTAAGCTGATTTATGTGGGCAAATCGGTCAATATTAAATCGCGGGTGTTGCAACACCTGAGCAACAACAGCACGCGCCGCGCCATCGAAATGAAACAAAATATTGCCGATGTTGATTTTAAACTCACAGGAAATGAGTTGGTGGCTTTGCTGCTGGAATCGGATGAAATAAAAAAGCGAAAACCGGTTTATAACAGGGCACAGCGGCGGGCGTTTTTTAATTACGGACTGTATCATTTTGAAAATGAAGTCGGTTTTTTGTGTCTCAAAGTAGCCAAAACCATTGACAAATTGCAACCCCATTACACGTATGCTTCGGGCGCAGAGGCACGCTCACATCTTTTTATGTTAAGCGAGCGTTTTCAGCTTTGTCAAGGTTTAAATGGGTTATACCCAGGCAATGGGCCTTGTTTTCAATACCATATTGGCCAATGTTTAGGAGCTTGCTGCGGACAGGAAAGCCCAGAAACTTACAACCAGCGCGTACAGGAAGCCCTGGAGCGCTATCATTTTGATTATGAGAATTTTTTGATAGTAGAACAGGGTTCTTCCGAAGAGGAGAAAGCGGTGATAAAAATTCAGCACGGCATTTACCGAGGTTTTGGTTTTGTGCCAATAGAAATGCTGCAAAATGGCTTTGAACTGGCCGATGATTTTATCCATGTTTATGCTGACAACCGCGATGTGCGTCAAATCATCCAAAGCTATATGCGCAAGCATCCTAAGCTTCAAATTATTCCTTTCGATCCGATTTAGCTTTTTGTTAATAAGAAACCAATCTCACCGAAAAGCCTGATTTGCAAAATATTTTGGTGTTTTTGCCGTTGCTATGTAAATTTTAGTATCTTTGCAGCGATTTCATGATTTGAGAATTTGCGATTTCGTTACTTATTTGATCTTTAGTTCATTTTTTCGTTACCCGCCTTGTTATTAAATCCTGATATTTTTTAATGTTGCCAGTTGGTTTTGTAAGTGGTTCAGTTCTATTTGGTGAATTTTGTTACTCACAATTGGTTACAGATTTTTATTACTCATTTTAATTTTATTTACATGAACATTTATGTAGGAAATCTTGATTACAACATTAACGATCAAGATCTTGAACGTTTTTTCGCGGAATATGGTACCGTGGAATCAGCAAAAATTATCATCGACAAGTACAACGGCCGTTCTAAAGGTTTTGGTTTTGTAGAGATGAACAACGAGGAAGAAGCACAAAAAGCCATCAAAGAGCTTAACGGTGCAACCCTCGAAAACAGAGAAATGGTAGTTAACGAAGCCCGTCCAAAAACGGAAGCACCCCGTCGTCGTTACTAATCATTATTAAAAATTTAAAGCGGTTGGGGGCTTTGTAATATTGCAATAGCCGTCCAGCCGCTTTTTCTTTTGACTTTTAAAATCGTATTTTACACCTAATTTAAATTAAGTATATGGGAAGATCACAGGAATCAATGAACAAAAAAGCTGTAAGACAGAAGAAAGAAAAAAAACGTAAAGACAAGGAAAAGCGCCGTCTGGAGAGCAAAGAGCAGGATAGTAACAGCTTTGATGAAATGATTGCCTATGTGGATGAGTTTGGAAATATTACAGACACACCGCCCGATCCTGACCAGAAAAAAGAAGAGATTGATATTGAATCTATCGAGGTGAGCGTGGCCAAAAGCGACCCCAACGATAAGCCCGACCTTGTGCGTAAAGGTGTTGTAAGTTTTTATAATGATGCCAAAGGCTTTGGTTTTATCCGTGACCTTGAAACTGACCAAAGAGTTTTTGTGCACACTTCAAACCTGCTCGAAGAGATTAAAGAGAATAATATGGTGCAGTTCGAGATTGGCAAAGGGCCAAAAGGACCAACAGCCATGGAGGTTTCCGTAGTCCGCTAAAATTGTACTATTTCTTATTTGCCTTTCCTTGCGCTACAAAAGCGCTTGAAAAATGCTACTTTTGTGTTTAGAAACCCCTGAATTCTAAAACAATGGAAGTGTATTATGCACCAATTAATTCCGGTGATATTTATTATTTACGCTTTGAAGCAGATAAGGCATTTTTGGCCGATCGTGCGCTTTCATTTGATAAATTGGGATTGGCTGCGTTGCTCAAATGCTTTGAAGCAATGGCCTGCTGGCGTATCAGAGTAACGCGCTACAAAACCGAAAGTACGACTATGCACGCCGAAATTCTTTCTTATTTCGCCAATATTCCTGAGCTGAACGAGCTTCCCGATGAGGAAACTAATGCAGCGCTAAATCAGGTAGAGCAGATTCGGTTTCGCCATGTTGATACCGACGGTTTGCTGAAAAGTGCTGCCGGAAATCGCTCCCCGCGTGTTGCTGTGCGTGGTGTGCCAGAAATTTATGACCTTTCGGAAGAGGATGATATTGAAGAACTTCCATTGAAGAGATCAGATGATCAAAGCCTAGCTTTTCAAATTTTACAAAAACAGTTTAAAGTGCCCATTAACGAGCTCAGGTTTCAGCTTGGTGCGGTTAGTTTTAAGCATCAGTTTAACTTTTTTGATGAGCCGGTTAGTTTTCTGCTTCATAATTATGAGCTGCGAGAAGAGTTTGATGCGGTGAAAAATTACTTCACGAACGTGCTGAAAACCAAAGATATTACGGTGATAGCAAAGTTAGAGTTGCGCGATAATACACTCACTGTTCTCGAAGCCAATTCGCCGGAAATCAACAAGATAGATAAAAAACTTATCGAGAGTTTTCGCTTTGAATTTGTTGTCGACATGAAAAAGAAAAAGTTTATGATAGACATCGACCAGTCGCTGTTTACCATGGACGAGTTGTTGGCGGCTTATTCAGACGAAGGTTTCACATCCAATACTTTTTTTCAGAATGAACAGGATTTGATGGATAGCTTGCTACAAATTACGGATACAAAACATTATCGCAACTTGCGCTATCTATCTAGCATTCATGCACATCATATTATGAAGCTGCGTTTTGTGCTACAACCTTTTTCCTTCGTCTTTTTAGCAGAAGGCGAAAAGCAATACCATTTAATTTGGGAAACGCTCGACACAGAAGAAGCGACTTATGTGTGGCATGCCGACAAAAATCTGCCGGCTTTGAAACAAGCTGCACGCAAACTGGAAGACATCTTAAACGTGATAAAAGCGCAAGGGAAAATCGCCTATATCAACAGCAGCGAAGAGCCTTTTCGTCGTATTTACCATGATTATTCTGAGCTTGTAGACGGCTTCGTAAAATGGAAAGCCGAGCTGGAACAATATCTGAGCTAAAGTTTTCTGATATAATGTTTAAACGCATGAACATTTAAGCTAAATAGCTTAAAATTAAGGCATTAATCTTTTCTGGTAAGTGTCTTTGTTATATTGTCATATACAGCTTTGTTTTCCCAAAAAGCTGCATTTCCGTTGATTGTCAAGCCCCAAAAATCGTAGGTAGCCATATCGCGATCACCGGCAGTGTTGAGGTTTGTCCGGCCTGTTGCTCCAAAATATTGAGCAGCTTGAGACCTGAAACTTTGCTTTAAAGTCTCAGTGCTTACGTTGTAAGGTGTTTGTAAATAGGTCTTAGCAGCGAGCCAAACCGCATCATAACTAGTAAAAGCGTAAATTTCAGGTTTTCTGTTGAGTTTTTCTTCCAACCTAAGTTGAAGCGGTTGCCATATTTGGGAGGCTTCGGGATCTAAACCAAACGATGGACACCAGAGTTGCCTTTCAGCAGCAAAAGTGGCGGTTTCAATATCTGCGACAATGCCTTTATCTTCGGCAAAGGCTGAATTGCCAAACCACTTTACTTCACCCAATTGTAGGTTGTTTTTAGCCAGTTTCAAAAACTCATGGCCTTCGCCGTAACTCAGCATATAAATCCCTATTTTCGAGACTTCTGTTTGCGTAAGTGCATCAGCAAGTTTTTGCGAAAGCTGGGAAATCAATTCGTTAGCATCAAAATCATTGGGGTTGTAAAACAGCGCATTAGCTGTTTCAAATCCAGCTTCGTTAAACTGACTTGAGGTGGTTGTTAAAAGTTCTTCTCCCCAAATATCATTACGAACCAAAGGAATTATCAATTCAATTGATTCATCAAGAAGCAAAGCTGTCATTGCTTCTCCCTGGCTGGTAACATCAGGTAGCAGCCTGAAAATATTGTCGTTCTCTTCACTTAGCGCCGTAGCTACTGAAGCAGGACTAATTAGTAAAATACTATCACGATCGGCATGCGGTTTCAAGCTTTTGAGCACTGCGCTGCTAAAAGGTCCAATAATCATATTGATACCTTTGGCTTTTAAAATATTGTACTTTTCCAGCGCTACTAAGGTATCAGTTTTGGTGTCTTCAATTAAAATATCAATGGTCCTAGTTGGATTATTTTCGGCTAAATATGAACGTACATCACTGATGGCTAACAATATGCCTTCATAGCCAGACTGTCCGGGAGAACTTCCTGCTCCTGTAAGCGGAGCAAGCGCGCCAATCAAAATACGCTGATCATTACCTTGATTAGTGCCGTCCTTCTTGCAGCCTTGCAAAAAGAAAAAATTGAATAAAATTAGGGCAAAAAATGCCTTTTTGAATATTGAGGTTTTTAACATGTTATTTTACTTGTGTTTAAGATAAGTTCTGGTAAATAGAACTAACAAGAAAACATGCATTTTGTTTGAAGTTTTTCATCTAAATTTAGAATGATTCTAAATTAATATCAATATTTTTTTGATCATTTGGGCGTAATTTTAATGACAATTTATAGCTTCTGGGCTTTCCGCAAAACTGTCTTATCTTTGTGCCTCAAAATTATCATCCACATGAAGCTTTCGATTGTAATTGTTAACTACAATGTAGAGCATTTTCTCGAGCAATGTTTGTATTCGGTGCGCAAGGCTGTCAAAAATTTGGAAGCAGAGGTTTTTGTGGTCGATAACAATTCTGTGGATGGTTCATTGCGCATGTTGCGTGAGAAATTCCCGGAAGTTATCCTGATTGCCAACAAAGGAAATGTAGGTTTTAGCAAAGCTAATAATCAGGCTATCAGGCAATCAAAAGGTGAATACGTTTTATTGCTCAATCCCGATACTGTTGTGGAAGACGATACGTTTACCAAAGTCGTTGACTTTATGGATGCGCATCCCGATGCGGGCGGCTTGGGCGTTAAAATGGTTGATGGGAAAGGGAATTTCCTGCCCGAAAGCAAGCGCGGACTGCCTACGCCAATGACAGCTTTTTACAAAATTTTTGGTTTTGCAAGCCTTTTTCCGCGCTCAAAACGCTTTTCAAAATATCACCTGGGTTATTTGGACAAAAACCAAACCCACGAAGTGGATGTGCTTGCGGGTGCTTTTATGCTGATGCGCATGACAACACTCGACAAAGTGGGTCTGCTTGATGAAGATTTTTTTATGTATGGCGAAGATATTGATCTTTCATACCGCATCACGCTGGGCGGCTACAAAAACTACTATTTTCCTGTAACACGCATTATTCATTATAAAGGCGAAAGCACTAAGAAAAGTAGCGTAAATTATGTCTTCGTGTTTTATAATGCGATGATCATTTTTGCCCGAAAACATTTTAGCCAAAAACGGGCTTCTACCTTTACTTTTCTAATAAATATCGCTATTTATTTCAGGGCTGCCATGGCTATTGGTGCACGTTTTATAAAGCGAGCTATGCTGCCTTTTGCCGATACGCTTTTCGGCTTTGCAGGCTTGCTGGCCATCAAACAATATTGGGGTGAGTTCACCATTTATCGCGAGGGCGGCGACTATCCGCTGGTGCTGGTTGCGGTTGTTTTGCCTGTTTATTTGCTGATTTGGCTACTCTCAGTTTTCTTTAGCGGAGGATACGATAAGCCTTTTCAGATTCCCAAAGCTCTTCGTGGACTTGGCATTGGAGGTTTATTGATTTTGGTGCTTTATGCGTTGCTCCCAGAGAATTTACGTTTTTCACGGGCTTTGATATTGCTCGGAATGCTTTGGCTTGGCGCTGTTGTTAGCTTTAACCGCTTTGTTGGTTATTTGCTCAAGGCAGATGGGTTTACCTTCGGTGGCGACCAAAAAAAACGTTTTTTGGTGATTGGCCATGCCGATGAGGCACTTCGGGTTGATACACTGCTAAAAAGCACCGCCATAAAACCTGATTTTATCGGGCTAGTTGAAACGGATTCTAAAACGATACTTCCTGATGAGTTTATCGGACACATTCATCAAGTGCCTGAAATGATTCAAATTTATGGAATCAATGAAGTGATTTTTTGTTCTAAAGATATTCCCCATCAGCTTATTATCGATAAAATGGTTGACTGGCATGCTGCCGGGGTTGACTACAAAATTGCGCCCGAAGACAGCCTTTCAATTATCGGAAGCAATTCGATAAATACACGTGGCGACCTTTATACTATTGGAATAGATGCCATTGACTCGCGAGCTAATAGGCGCAGCAAACGCTTGTTTGACATAGTTTCAGCGGTTTTTAGCATAGCATCTTGGCCACTTAATTTGTGGTTTGTGAAAAAGCCATTTGGGTTTTTTGTAAATACGTTTTTGGTGCTTGGGGGTCGAAAAACCTGGGTGGGTTATTGCGGTAGTAATAGCGAGGCCGGAAAACGGCTTCCAGCCATCCGCAAAGGCGTGATTTGTCCAGGTTCAGTATTTAAAAACTATGGTGAAAACGAAGAAATGAACCAGCGGATCAATCTTTTTTATGCCAGAGACTACAATGTATGGAAAGATGTTGGCTTGTTTTTCAAGGCATTCCGAAAACTTGGTAGCTAAATTTATCCTAAAATTATAAATGCTTTACCACTTGTGTTTTTTTATACCTTTGCGCCCTCTTAAATAGTACAAATAATTCTCTTTCCCATTATGCTCAGCAGAAGGCATCTCAGAGTCAAAGTTCTCCAAGCAATCTATGCTTACTTTCAGGCCGGCAACCAGGATTTATATCAGGGTGAAAAGCAATTGATACTCAGTATCAATAAATTATACGAGTTGTTTATCTGGCAGTTGTCCTTTTTAATCGAAGTGAGCCGCTTTGCCGAAAACAGGATGGAAGAGAACAAGAAAAAACATTTTCCTACCGCAGAAGATTTGGAGCCGAACCCAAGGTTTATCAATAATAGGGTGCTGAAAAATTTGAGTGACAACAAAGATTTTAAGCGCTATGAAAATCTTTATAAAATTAATTGGAGCGAAGGACAGGAAGTGGTTAGGAAGTTTTACAATCAGATGCGTGAAGCACCTGAATTTGAAAAATATATGCTGTCAGAAACCAATGATTTTGAGGAAGACAAGAAATTCCTCATTCAATTGGTTGAACGCTATTTTGCTGATCAGGACTTGCTGGAGTCTTTTTATGAAGAAAAATCCATCTATTTCGTCGATGATTACCACTTAATATCTTATTTGCTTATCAAGTTTTTTAAAGGCTTCAATGAAGACTTTAATGAGTGGACGGTATTGCCGGATATACTGAAAACAGCTAAAGAGGAAGAAAACGAAGACCTTGACTTTGTGAAAAAACTTTTCAGAAATACGATCATAAAAGGTGAAGAATATGCTTCCATGATTTCGGCTACCACAGCCAACTGGGAGCAAGATCGTATTGCGGTGATGGATATGCTGATCCTGAAAATGGCGCTGGCCGAGATTTTTACTTTTCGTTCTATTCCAATCAAAGTGAGCATGAACGAATATATCGACATCTCGAAATTTTACAGCACACCGCGCAGCAAAATTTTCGTGAATGGCGTGCTCGATCGCCTAATCCAAACCCTTAAAGCAGAAGGTAAAATTGTTAAAACCGGCCGCGGTTTGCTTGAAAACTAATCCTTTTTGAATTGCTGATTTGAACGCTTTTGGTCTTTTTGTGTTACTTTTACATAAAGATCAACCAGATGCCGAAATTTTTCTCTACTTTTTTACGTGCTTTAACGGTGTTATTGATGCTAAATATAGCATCCAGCGTTTTGGCGCAGCCCGAAATAGTTGGCATCGAAATACTTACTGAAAATCCTTTGCAGTATGACAAATTTGAGTTGGCTGTTTCTGTTGAAAGTGTGGCCGACAATTTTTATGACTTTGACAAGGCGCTTTTAGAAGCTTTTTTCACCACGCCTGATGGGCAGATAGAAATTATTGAAGGATTCTACTTTCAAAATTTTCAAGAAATTAACGGGGATGAGCTGGAAGCTATCGGCGTTCCCCACTTTCGCTTGCGTTTTAGCCCGCGAAAAGCGGGGAACTGGCAGTTCAAACTCAAATTTTCTGATGAAAGTGGTGCTGTTATCACTTCGGATTTTGATTTTTTTGTTGCCGCTGATGATCCGCAAGGCTTTATTGAAGTTGCAGAGGATAAGCGCACGCTAAAGGATACCGGAGGAAAAAAAATGTCGCTGATAGGTGAGAATATTGCCTGGACAAGCGACTTTCCAGGCTATGATCCTATGGCACATTATTTTACGAAGTTGTCACAAAATGGCGCCAATTTCGCCAAGCTGATGCTCACTCCCTGGGGCTATCATTTGGAATGGAGCGAAGGTGGATTGCGTAATTATGGCCCACGACAGCCCGATGCTTTTATGATCGACAGCCTTTTTAGGATGGCTAAAACGCAGAATTTGTTTCTTCAATTGGCGTTTTCAATTCACAATGAATTGAATTTTGGCTTTGCGCAAGAAGACTGGACATCAAACCCTTACAATATTCAGAATGGAGGATTTTGTGCTACGCCTCAGGAGTTTTTCTCAAACGAAAATGCGAAGGTGGCGTACAAAAATCGCATGCGTTACATTTTAGCTCGCTGGGGTTATTCAAAAAATCTGGCCGCCTGGGAAATTTTTTCTGAAACCGACAATTTCCCGTTTTACAGTGATAATCGACAACAAATTAGTCAATGGGTCATTGAAATGGCGGAATGGTTGCAGCAAAAAGATCCATACAACCACCTTGTTTCTGCCGGTTACGCGCTTCCCGAAAGCGAGCCGCAGGTTTGGAATAATCTCGCCATTGATTTTACACAGCTTCATCTTTACAAAAAAACTGCTGATCTTTCCGGTGAAGTTTTTCGTCAGATTAATATGTACACCAAAAATTATAACAAGCCTGTTTTGGTTGGCGAATTTGGCCTCGGCCACATCAGCGATTCCATGGCAATCCTTGATTCAGGCGGTATTGCGCTGCACAATGCTTTATGGACGTCTGCACTCACCGGTTCTATGGGAACTGTGGTTCCATGGTATTGGGAAGAATATATTGATCAGCTGAATTTGTATTCCAATTTTGGTGCGGTGGCCAATGTTTTAGGCGAAATGCCTCAAAACGCCTCAAATCCAGCTCACTTGCAAACCCAAGACGAATTTAGGGAGGATTGGATAATTAAACCTGATTTTTTTAGTCTTACAGCACCTTCACCTTCCAATATTTTTGAGTGGCACAGCACAGGCCAAATGGTGCCTTCAGCAGATAGTTTGGGAAGTTTTCTCTATGGACCGCTTTCCATTTTTGCAGGTTTGCGCAATCCGCCAACTTTTAAAGGAAATTTTACTGAAAACACTGTTTTAATTATAGAAACCGGAAATCAGGTGAACCAAGCAGTACTGCAAGTGATACTAAATCAAGTTGTGGTATTTGAGCAAACTGTCGAGGCTTCCGAAAATTATTTTATTGAAATTCCTGCTGGTTTTCATCAGCTGAAGCTGGATAATTTAGGAACAGGATTTGCTAGCGTATTGGAAATTGAGCAGCTTACACTGGAAAACTATCTGCCAAAAATTCGTGCTTTTGGCTTACTTCAAGAAAGTAGCCTGATGGCTTGGATTCATCACCGCGATTACAACTGGAAGTTTTTATACGATAATAATCAATTGCCCGAACCAGCCTCCGCAGAAGTTATTTTGCCGCTAAAAACTGGTACTTATCGCATTGATTGGTATAATACTGACAGCGGAACCATTGACTCGGTAAGCATGGCCGAGGCTTTAGCAGGTAGATTAATCCTTAATTTGCCGCTTATACAGCGTGATCTCGCCCTTATTGCCAATTTTATTAGTGATTTACGCATCACTGAGCAATTTCAAGGTGTAGTAGTTTATCCCAATCCTTCAAAAAGGCGGTTTACCTTTGCTTTTGAACTGGAAAAGGCCGTGCCGGTGAGCCTTGAAATTGTTGATTTGCAAGGGCGTATAGTTTTTCGGACAAATAAGACCAATTCAAAAAAAGGGGTTAACCAAATCACATGGAAAACGAACCAAACCGGTTTTGGTGTTCAAGAAGAAGCCAAAGCAGGAATATATATTTATCGGCTCGTTACGCCAAGCCGCACAATTACAGGAAAAATAATGTTATCAGAATGAATTTTACAACCACAGTTATTCAGTTTTACAGTAAAATTATTTTGTCCGGCTGTAGTCTGATAGAATGGAATTTATTAAATTTGCAGTAAAAGCTTGATTTAATTGTTATTACATTAACAATACAAAATGATTATCAAAAAATAAGACAGCATGAAGGTATTTGATTTAGACATGATTAAAGGTGTTTACAGCCGTATGCCAAAGCATATCGACACCGCCCGCAAACTTTTGGATCGTCCGTTAACGCTCACCGAAAAAATTCTTTACAGTCATCTTTCGGAGGCATTGCCTGCCAAACCTTATGAGCGCGGAAAATCTTACGTTGATTTTAATCCCGACAGGGTGGCCATGCAGGATGCTACGGCGCAGATGGCGCTGATGCAGTTTATGCAGGCCGGAAAAGCCAAAGTTGCCGTGCCTTCCACTGTGCATTGCGACCACTTGATTCAGGCGAAAGTTGGTGCTGATGCCGATCTCAAAAGTGCAAAAGATACCAATAAGGAAGTATTTGATTTTCTGGCTACCGTCTCCAATAAATATGGTATTGGTTTCTGGAAACCTGGCGCCGGAATTATTCATCAGGTGGTGTTAGAAAACTATGCTTTCCCCGGCGGGATGATGATTGGAACAGACTCACATACCGTAAACGCTGGCGGTTTGGGCATGGTAGCTATTGGAGTGGGCGGCGCTGATGCCGTTGACGTGATGGCCGGAATGCCTTGGGAACTCAAGTTTCCGAAATTAATTGGCGTAAAACTTACCGGAAAATTAAGCGGATGGACTTCCTCCAAAGATGTGATTTTGAAAGTTGCCGGAATCTTGACCGTAAAAGGCGGTACTGGAGCTATCGTTGAATATTTTGGCGAAGGAGCCGAATCGCTTTCCTGCACCGGAAAAGGTACGATTTGTAATATGGGCGCCGAAATTGGTGCTACTACTTCTTTATTTGGCTACGATACCAAAATGGCTGAATACTTGCGTGGAACAAGCCGCAAAGAAGTGGCTGATGAAGCCGATCGGGTGGCTGAACACCTTACTGCCGATCCGGAAGTTTATAATAACCCAGAAAAGTATTTTGATGAAGTTATCGAAATCAACCTGAGTGAGTTAGAGCCACATATTAACGGGCCATTTACGCCTGATTTGGCCACTCCTGTTTCAAAATTTGCCGAAGCAGTAAAGGCCAACGGCTGGCCCGAAACATTAGAAGTTGGACTTATTGGCTCCTGCACAAACTCTTCTTACGAAGATATTTCAAGAGCTGCTTCTATTGCCAAGCAAGCCACAGATAAAAAATTGAAGGTGAAGTCGGAATACACCGTAACGCCTGGTTCTGAGATGGTACGTTATACAGTAGCTCGTGATGGTTACCTAAAAACTTTTGAAGAAATTGGTGGCGTTGTACTGGCAAATGCTTGTGGTCCATGCATCGGACAATGGGCGCGTCACAATGCCGATAAGGGAGAGAAAAACTCCATTATGACCTCTTTCAACCGCAACTTTGCCAAGCGTAACGACGGAAATCCCAATACACATGGCTTTGTGGCTTCTCCAGAAATTACGACTGCCTTCGCGATTGCTGGATCTTTGCTGTTTAATCCAATGACAGATTACCTGGAAAATGAAGCGGGCGAAAAAGTAAAACTTGATGAACCAATGGGAATTGAGCTGCCTCCAATGGGTTTTGCTGTAGAAGATAATGGCTATCAGGAGCCTGCCAAAGACGGTTCTAAAATTGAAATTGATGTAGCTCCAGATTCAAATCGCTTACAACTTTTAGAACCTTTCAAGCCTTGGGATGGAAAAGATATTACGGGTATGTATTTGCTAATCAAAGCGAAAGGGAAATGTACTACAGACCATATTTCAATGGCGGGCCCTTGGTTGCGCTATCGCGGGCATCTGGAAAATATTTCGCAGAACTTGCTAATTGGTGCTGTAAACTATTTTGGTGAGGCAACTAATGCAGTGAAAAATCAAATCACTGATGGAATTGACACCGTGCCTGACGCAGCAAAAACATACAGAGATAGCGGTTTTGGGTCGATTATCGTGGGTGACGAAAACTATGGTGAAGGTTCATCACGCGAACATGCTGCCATGGAGCCACGCTTTATGGGTGCAAAAGCAGTTTTGGTAAAGTCTTTTGCTCGTATCCACGAAACAAACCTAAAAAAGCAGGGAATGTTGGCAATAACTTTCTCAGATAAAGACGACTACGACAAAATTCTGGAAGATGACCGCATAGCTATTCTTGGCATGGAAAACTTCTTGCCAGGCGAACCACTTACCGTGCAGCTAACTCATGCCGATGGCTCAACTGAGAGTTTGGAAGTAAACCACACCTATAATGAGAATCAGATAGAGTGGTTCAAATCGGGTAGCGCACTTAATTTAATTAAAAAATTGCAGCAGAAAAAATAAGCTGATTTGACTTTTCAAGCCCGAAGGATATGCTATTTTTTGGGCTTGTTTTTTGTAAAGATTACTGACTTTCAATTAATTTAAGACTCCTTTCATGAAGATTTTTCTACTTACTTTTTTAAGTTTTTTTGCGATCCAATTTGCTGCTAAAGCTCAGGATACTTTTAGCATTGTTGCTGTGGACACCTTGACAGGAGAGGTGGGAAGTGCCGGTGCCAGTTGTCTTGATAACAGCGCAATTGCTGGCGGAGCGATAATTATCAGCGATATTATTCCTGGCCGTGGCGCCATTCACACCCAATCCTATTGGCGTCCGGCCAATCAGGCCAATGCCCATGAAAGGATGCTTGAAGGTTTATCGCCAGAGGAAATTATCGACTGGCTCGAAAATAATGATGAGCAAAATCAACCCGGACTTCGTCAATACGGGATCGTAGATTTTGATGAGGCTGGGAATTCCAGATCGGCGGCTTTTACCGGCGCAAACTGTATGAACTGGAAAGGTCATCACACTGGAGCAAACTACAGCATTCAGGGTAATATTTTGCTGGGACAGCAAATTATCGACAGCATTGAATCCCGTTTTTTACGCACCGAAGGCACTCTGGCCGATAAGCTTATGGCCGCTTTGCAAGGTGCAAATGTGGTGGGTGCAGATACGCGCTGTGCTCCTGAAGGCGTTTCTTCTTTGTCAGCATTTTTGCGCATAGCACAGGCTGATGATGATGCGGATAGCTTGTATCTCGATCTCAATGTACCAGAAACTCCCAACGGCGTTGAGCCAATTGATGAGTTGCAAATACTTTATAATGAATGGTTAAACTGGGTAGGGCAAAATGAACAGCAAGCTGGTAAAAGGCTTTTTGAAGTATTTCCAAATCCTGCGCAGCAGTGGGTGCAGTTTAGGCATACATCGCAAAAAGATGATCAACTTGAAGTGGAATTGCGTGATTTGCAAGGCCGGATATTGAAAAAGGTACCAGCAAATAATTCAAGTGGAAGAATTAACGTAAAAGACATTAAGCCAGGAATATATATTGTGAACTTGAAACAAGGTGGTCGTATTTTGGCTTCTCGGAAAATCGTTCGTTCGCTATAAATTATTTCTGCTCAAATTCTTAAATAATAAATGGGCTCTAATCGCGTTAATAAAGCACGTTCACCGCAATAACGAATTGACAAATTGTGAAAAAAATACCTTTCCTACTACTTCTTATTTCAGGTTTTGTTCTAAGCTTTAACCTGTATTCTCAGCAGTCCAATAAAGGGACGTATAGCTTTATCGATGCCACCAATTCAGCACGAGTAGCGGCTTTGGGCGGTTCTATGGTGCCTATTGATGATGCTGATATACAGCTCGGAATATATAATCCAGCATTGATAAATCAGGCGATGAGCGGAAAACTGGCTCTTTCCTATGTAGATTATTTTTCCGACATTAATTTTGCTACCATTCAGTATGCCAGGTCTTTTGAGAAAGCTGGGAATTTTTCTGCGAGCTTGCAATACCACAATTATGGCAGCTTTGATTATGCTGACGAGGGCGGTCTTACTGGCGGCAGTTTCAATGCGGCAGATTATGCTTTTGTTGTGGGTTGGGGTCGTCAATTAGATTCCAGTTTTAGCATCGGCGCCAATGCCAAATTTTTGGGAACACAATATGAAAGCTACAGCTCCATAGCTATGGCAGTGGATGTGGCTGGAACTTACCGCACTAAAACCGGCTGGCTTTTGTCGCTCACCGCCCGAAATATTGGCACTGAGCTTAAATCGCAGTTTGATGGTGGCGAAGGCAGCTTGCCTTTTAGTATGCAGTTTGGTGTTTCAAAACGTTTGGATCATGTGCCTTTTCGCTTTATGGTGCTGTATGATAACCTTCAAAAATGGGACTTAACCTACGATGATCCACTCGATCTGGATGGAAATATTGATCCGATTTCAGGTGAATTGCAAGAAAAAGAAGGTCTGGCAAATTTTGGCGACCAACTGATGCGACACATTATTATTGGAGGTGAGTTTTATATCGGAAAAAATCTGGTGCTTCGTGGCAGCTACAATTACAAGCGTCGTCAGGAGATGAAGATTCCAGAAAAGCTTGGAATGGTAGGCTTTGCCTGGGGCGTTGGAATCCGTATTTCAAAATTCCAAATCAATTATTCGCGCTCTACTTACCACGTTATTGGTTCGCCAAATTATATCAGCATTGTCACCAATTTGAGTGATTTTAGAAATTAGATTTCGCATTTTAGCTTTTGGATTGTATTTTTGCAGTAAGCGAAACCTGATATGCACCTCAAAAATCTCAAACTTTCTAATTTTAAAAACTACGAAACGGCTGAATTACAGTTCTCTGAAAAGATAAACTGTTTTATCGGCTCCAATGGTGCGGGCAAAACCAATATTCTTGACGCCATTTATTACCTCTCGTTTTGCAAAAGCTATTTCAATGCCAGCGACCAGCAAAATATTTTGCATGATGCGCCTTTCTTCACTATTCACGGGCAATATATTAGGCCTGGACTGGAAGCCGATCTGGTAAGCTGTGTGCAGAAAAGGAGACAAAAAAAGCTTTTTCAGCGCAATAAAAAAACATACGACAGGCTTGCCGATCATATCGGAAAAATTCCTTTGGTGATGATTTCGCCTTATGATCGCGACTTAATCAATGAAGGGAGCGAGCTGCGCCGCAAGTTTATTGATGGTGTTATTTCTCAATTTAGCCCACCCTATTTAGATGCTTTATTGCAGTATAACAAGGTGTTAGGACAGCGCAATGCCTTGCTGAAACAGTTTGGTGAAAACGGAAATTTCGATCGTGAATTATTGGCGCTGTGGGAACAACAGATGCTGAAACCCGCACAAATTATCTTTGAAACGCGCAACGCTTTTTTAGCTGATTTTCAATTGATTTTTCAAAAATATTATGAGATTGTTTCAGGTGGCAAAGAACAGGTGAAAATAGAATATGAATCAGGAATGCATAATCAAAGCCTAGAAGTGCTTCTGGAACAAAGCCTTAACCGCGATAAAGCAACGCGCTACACCAATGTAGGCATACACAAAGATGATTTGCTTTTCAAGATGAACGACTTCCCTGTGAAGCGCTTTGGATCACAAGGACAGCAAAAATCTTTTGTGATCGCCATCCGCTTGGCGCAATACGAATTTACCTACAATAAAATGGGATATCAGCCGATTTTATTATTCGATGATATTTTTGATAAGCTTGACGATCAGCGTGTTAATCAGTTGGTTAAGTTGCTCGGAAATGATTATTTTGGTCAGGTTTTTATCACCGATACGCAACGCCAACGCATCAATTATTTATTCGAAGGAACGGAAATTGACCATGAAATTTTTAGCGTTGAACGTGGAATGGTGCAAAGCAAAGAAGAAGTTTAGTATTTTGTGCCGCAGAAATGCGCGAAGGAAACACAGCGTGCAAAAAAGGAGCGTTTATGTCAACACATAATGAAGAACCATTGGGCGATGTGATACGCCAGTTGCTAAAGGTTTACGGCTGGGAATCAAAGCTGGACGAAGTTAAGCTGATCAATAGCTGGCCTAAAGTGATGGGGAAAATGATTCAGAATAAAACGCTCGATTTGCATGTTGAGAAAAAAGTACTTTTTGTTCATCTGGATTCTGACGCCTTGAAACACGAACTCTCTTATGGAAAATCTTTGATTATTAAAAACCTCAATGCCGAAGCCGGAAAGGAAGTGATAAAGGAAGTGGTTTTTAGGTAAGTTTTGCACCCATTCCGCCCCGGCGGAAAAGTTGGAGATTTAAAATAGTATCTCGAAACTTAAAGAAAAATGGCTTCCAACCCCTTCATAAGCAATAAGTCCATCAATTTTATACTTCCTGATAGCTAAAAATTGGCGGCTAATACCTAAATTTGCAACCTTATTCACAAATAAAGAATTTTATGGCTAATACCTCAGATTTCAGAAATGGCTTGATTATCGAATTCAGTGGCGATTTATATTCTATAGTAGAATTTCAGCATGTGAAACCTGGAAAAGGTGCGGCTTTTGTGCGCACGAAATTGAAAAATTTGAAAACCGGAAAGATTTTGCCAAACACTTTTCCGGCTGGTAGTAAAATCAGTATTCAGCGTGTGGAGCGCCGTCCGATGCAGTATTTGTATAATGACGGGCTAGACTACAACTTTATGAATAGCGAAACTTTTGAGCAAATTCCGATTGCGAAAGAACTTATAAGTGCGCCCCAGTTTCTTAGAGAAGGTGATATGGTTGAGGTAATGTATCATACAGATACAGATTCGGTTCTTAGTTGTGAACTTCCTGCTACTGTGATACTTGCAGTTACTTATACCGAGCCTGGCGAAAGAGGAAATACTGCTACAAACACTTTTAAAGATGCCACGCTAGAAACAGAAGCCGTTATTAAAGTGCCTTTGTTTATCAATATTGGCGACAAAGTAAAGGTGGATACCCGCGATGGAAGTTATTCGGAACGTGTTAAAGAATAGGTGCTTAATCTAAAAGTATGAAATTTAATCCTGTCCTGCGACTTGCCGAATTAGCAAAAAAACTTCAGGCTGAATATAGCGGCGATGATGATTTTGTAATTAGCGGCCTGAACGAAATTCACATGGTTGAGCCGGGCGATATCACTTTTGTGGATCATCCAAAATATTACGACAAGGCACTCAACTCAAAGGCTACCACTATTATTATTAATAAAAAAGTGGATTGTCCCGAAGGTAAAGCCTTGATTTTTCACGATAAACCTTTTGACGCTTTCATTCAAATTATTCAATTATATCGCCCTTTTGAAGCGGCTACAGCAGTGATTAGTCCTTCAGCAATTATTGGTGAGGGAACTATTATACAGCCTGGCGCATTTATCGGCAATCATGTAACAATTGGTAAAAACTGTTTGATTCACGCCAATGCGAGCATTTATGATCATACAGTACTTGGCGATGATGTTATCGTACATTCAAACAGCGTTTTAGGTGCTGATGCTTATTATTTTCAACGCCGTCCTGAAGGCTATAAAAAGTTTGAATCCTGTGGTCGCGTAATTTTAGGCAATCGTGTTGAAGTTGGTGCGCTTTGCAGCATTGATAAAGGTGTTACAGGCGATACCATCATCGACGAAGGTACAAAACTCGACAACCATTGTCAGATAGGTCACGATACTTATATTGGTAAAAATTGTCTGATTGGCTCACATGCTGCTATTGCTGGCGTTACCCGCATCGAAGACGATGTGATTATCTGGGGGCGCGTAGCGATAAATAAAGATTTAGTAATTGGCAAAGGCGCTGTAATACTTGCCACTTCAGCAGTTGATAAGACGCTCGAAGGCGGCAAAACCTATTTTGGTGTGCCGGCTGACGAGGTGCGCAAAAAATGGCGCGAACTCGCTGCCTTAAAGCAATTACCAGATTTTATGGCCGGAAAACGCTAGAAATTCTGTGAATTTATACCGGTTTTGAGGTTAAGATTTTTATTAAACTTGATAGGCGATTTTCAAAAACACTTTTTGAAAATCGCTTTTTCTTTTATAATAAATGATGTTTAATAATTAACTTACAGCGAGTTGTAATTTTCTCTGACTATAATTGGTTTGAAGTCGATTTTCTAATAACCTGAGTTCGTTTTTTTTACTGAAACACCCAGCATAGCATTGGGGTATTTGCTTTTAGTAGTTTTCTACTTTGATTTATAGCTGTTGGATTATAAATAGCGATCTAAAAGGCACCGCGCCAACATATTAATCTTAGAAATAGTTTTGTGAATTAATTTTCAGAAATATTAGGATTCCTGCTCTGAGTCAACATCTGTTGATTTAGCAATGCGAATATCTTTGCGGTCGGCAAAGTAAATATCCATCACCACAATGATAGCCATGGAACCCCAAACTGGCAACGACAGCTTGTCTGTATCCAAGAAATTATTGAGTATGCCATGCACAAAATAGCTAATCAGGGCAAGGGTAGCTGCAAGAGTTAGAATACGCGCTTCTTTGTTACGCGCTCGTTTATAAGTTTTTAGGCCAGAATAAATCATCACGCCAACCAGCAGAAAT
>Ga0222672_1000221_pt1 | contig 28799 bp, 40 predicted proteins | sample AntAcemetagen799_FD_179810 | JGI IMG/M metagenome (GOLD analysis project Ga0222672, IMG submission 179810) | Saline water microbial communities from Ace Lake, Antarctica - #799 | ecosystem: Environmental > Aquatic > Non-marine Saline and Alkaline > Saline | place: Antarctica: Ace Lake...
CAATTACTTCCAAAGGAGTCTGTGGTGCGGTCGTCCCAATCCCCACATTCCCATTATCCAATACTGTAAACTTCTCTGCATCTGCAGAATCTGCCACAGAGAAAGCTTTTCCAGTTCCTGTGCCACTTCCTTTTATTGAAAGTTTTGCTGATGGAGAGACTGTCCCAATCCCAACATTCCCACCACCTCTGGCAAGAAGAACATTGTCAGTAACATAATGATTGATTGATGCTGATTTTCCTGCTGAATCCATAATTAACCAACCATCAGAAGCCCCTGCTTTAATACTAGGAGAACCTGATACTCTGTCTATTAAAAGTGCATTACCTGATGCTGGTGTTATGTGAAGTTTTGCTGATGGAGAGGCTGTCCCAATCCCGACGTTGCCATTAGTACAGTTCACATTGAAATATGAACCTATTTGAAAGGCTAGACCTGAACACACACCTGATGAGTAGATAGGGGAAACTATTGCACCTGATGTTGTTGTGCCTGATACTGTGAGGTTGCCGAGGATGTTTATATTCTGGTCTACACCATTAACTTTAGCTGGGGTTATTACACCAGCAGTTGTTGAAGTTGCAAGCCAAGGCACAGCTGTTATTGCGTGTGCTTGGAATGGGAAGAGTGCTATTGCGAGTAATATAATAAGTAGTTTGTTCATGTTAAATTGAAAATATGCTAAATGTCGGTGCTACGTCTAAGGTAGCAACGTTTCCTGATAATGTGAATCCGTCACCATTTATAATCGTGCGGCCTTGGTCTACTATGATAACTGTTGGAGCATTTGTGAATGTGAATGTTTGATTCATGCCGTCTATTGTACCTGTTGGTATTTGAGCATTAGCAGATATACCGGAAATAACCCATGTTCCTGATGAGTCTTTTGTGACTGAAATATTTGCCCCTGCCCTTATTGGTGTTTCAATAAACCCGCCACGCTCAACTATAATCCTTTCCATTGTCTTAGGAAGATTTTTAATAAGACTAGCATCAAGCTTATCCACTTTTAAATCTTCTTCCAACTTACGTCTGATTTGTTTAGGTGTATCAGAAGAACCATCTTTACCATCACTACCGTCTTTACCGTCTGAACCGTCTCTACCATCACGACCATCTCTACCATCCTGCCCATCTTGACCCTCCTGTCCGTCTTTCCCATCTTTACCATTAATTCCATTATCCCCCTTATCACCTTTATCACCATTTAAACCTGATTCCCCTTTTCTAACATAACCCTCAATCATATACCCTTTATCAGAAAGGTTTTTTATGATTTCCTCTTTATTAAGATTATCTGGTGATTCGTCTATAATCTTCTTTATTTCACTTTTTGTTAAAAACTTTACAGGCATTATAGTCCTAGGTTATTTAAGTAATCTTGTTCTGGTGATAATGCATTAGGCACATTTAATGCACCTCCGACTTGTGTTGGTATATTTCTACCCTGTGTAGCAATTCCTGTTTTTAATACATCCAATCCTCCTGACAATCCCCCACCCACAGCAGGACCAACACTTGCACCAATCGCTGTACCGAACCAAGGGTTTATCATTGAACCAAGATATGCACCCATCGCACCTGACGCTATCTTTCCAAAGAATCCTATATTGTTTTTATTCTTTGTAATATCAAGTATCTTCTTTGCGTTGATTCCGCTAGCATAGTTCTGGTTGAAAGCTCTGATGTCTTTGTTGTTTATTTTAATACCTGCATTTTTCAAAGCTTCTGAAAGACTGTTGTATGCAATTTGTCCAACCTGTTCATTAACAGGGTCAAGCACAAGGTTACCTTGTTTATCGTAGGACTTTTTGAAAGAAGAACGCTTAAAGTTATTTAATCTATCTACTGGTATTTCATTTGGGAACAGTTCGATTCGTGCTTTTGTTTTATCAATCTTTCTCTGTATCTGTAATAGATTAACATCATCAGCAAATAAGTCAGACGCTTTTAATTCATCTAGACCTTGGACAAGAGATTGTTTTGGAACAGTTACATCTTTACCAGCCTTTTGAAGAGTTCTTTCTATTTGTGCCTCATATCCGTCTAATATGTTCTGAGTTTTTTGAGCTCTACTTGTAGCGGTTCCCACTACCTTGTTTTCAGATAACCATTGAGAAGCATTGTTTACGCTTTCGCCCATTTTACTTGCTTGTGTTGGACTAAGTTTGAATGTACTTTTTTGAACGATATTTCTAAGAGCTGGGGATACTTTGTTTAATGCACTTACTTCATTAAGCACATTAGCTTTGCCTAAAAGACCTGTTGCTCCACTTATGATACCGAGCAAATCAGCACCGAATCCAAAAGGGTCGTTTGTAGCGGTTAGTTGTGCTTTTTCTAGTGTTCCGTATCGTTGTTTATAAAAGTCAACAACTGAATCAAAAGACTGTTCCCTTCCCTGTTGTCCTGGTATCAATTTTTGAACCGCACCAAGTCCTATTGAACCTATGCTTTTTACTGTATCTATTGGATTTGCCATCGCACCAACCAAACCCTTTCCAACATTATAAAGAGAACTTGGAACATTACCTAGAGACTTTAAACCAGCCTGTGCTGGATTCTCTTGTCCTGTTGCAGGAAATGTTGGAGCATTTTGTTGCTGTGATATTTGTGCATCACTTGGACCCTGAGGAACATTACCTTGCTCAAAAGAAACTATCTGTTCTACAGATAACCCTTTACTATAAAGCTCGTTGAATTGTTCCTGTGTTAATGCCATATTATTTTGCTATCATCTGCTGATAAAGTGCATACGCTTGTGCTTGGTCCATTCCTTGATTTTGGTTTGTTGGGGTTACTTGTATCTGTTGTGAGGTTGAAGAAGTATCTCTTATCACATAAGAACTTGGAATACCAAAGGCTGCAGCTCTTTCTGAATATGTCTTATTTGTTGATTCTTGTTGTTGTTTTGCTGAATTAAATAGTGCTGTAGACCTATTAACAAAGTCATCTCTTTGTGTTTGAGATAATCTTTCTCCTGTCCTTACACTATTATATTTAGCTCTAACTATATCTGATATACTTCCAGAGTTTTGTGCTGTAGCAAATTCCCCTTCTCTAACAGTTGAACCTGGGTCAAGAACTTTCATGTAGTTGAATATCAAAGCTAGGTCTCCCGCTGCTGATGGGTTTTTTGCCGATGCAATTACTCTATTGTAAGCATCTCTTTGTGCAAAGTAGCCTCCAGATGCTTTTTCAAAATCATCTGAAAGTTTGAAAGCTGCTTGCTGTTGTGCTGGGCTTAAATCACCTGTTATTGAAGCCTTGCCAACTCCAGATGTTTTCCAAATAACTTTACCTGTATTCTTATCAATACCGCTAACATTACCCGCTGAGTCAGTTTCTGTGATGATAGATAGTTCAGGACTTTTAGATGAATCTTTTGCTTTTCTTATAACCTCAGCAGAAACACCTGTTGCATTAGCATATTTATTTATATCTGCTTCTGTAAATGCTCCAATAGCACCCGAGTCCATAAATAGTTTAAGTTTAGACAGTTCTTGCTGTTGTGCGTTCTCATTAGCATTTTGAGAAAATTCTACGATACCAAAAGCACGATTAACGATTTTATCTTGGTCTGAAATTGATTGATTAGTTAATTCTAACTGATTCAGGAAACCTTCAAGAACGGTCTTTTGTTTCTCCTGTACTTGTTCTAGTCTTCGTGAAGCGAGAGCTTTAGGAAGGTTAGGGTTATTTTTAATATCATCTAATATAGGAGAATAAGCTTGATTAAGAGCTTGTATATTTTTAATAACATCTAAACGAGATGTTTGTAATTCTGCAAGGTTAGTATTTTGTGCTTTGAACTCATCAAGAGCTTGACGAACTCCGAACGGGTCTCCAGAAGCTTCTGCAAAAGCAGACTGTTCTGGTGTGTCTACAATAGGATTTTGTGGTGTTGGAGATTGTGAATCTATAAGCTGTCGAGATAAAGCGAAAGCTTGGTCTATGTTTTGATTAAGTGAGGCAACATCACTAGAAGTCAAAGCCTCTGGTGTGTTGATTAGTTTATTTAAAAGCCCTTTTGTTGCCTCAAGGTTACCTACATTTATTGAACCACTTGGAACATTAACACCTAACTGTGCCTGGGGTTGTATTCCTGAAACATTAGGAAGTACAGGTGCTTGTGCCTGACTACCTGTTTGTTGTGAAATTGTTCGTATACCATTAGCTTGGTCTTGTTTTTTTGTTGCTTTATCTTGTGATGGTACTGCTGTTGTGCCAATAGGATTAAATACACCAGAGCCACCCATACTAAATGGTGTTATTCCTGATGCACCAGTTGCTGGTGTTGAAGATATTGATAGTCCCCCACCACCAAATCCACTTAAACCAGAGAAAGCTGTTTTTGGTGTAACTAACTGGTCGGCTCCAAATTCACTAGATATTTTATATTGCTGACCGACATCTCTATTACTAACTCTTCCGTATTGGTCTGTTGCCCCTTTAATTGTAGTAGAAGGTCTGGAAACTGTATTTAAGTAATCTAGTGATGTTTGATTTTTACTTTGAGTATATTCAGGAGTTGGTGTGAAGTACTGAGGAACAGTAGATTGATATGTTTGATTTTGTGCTGGTTGTGGAATTGTTGATTGATACTGAGGTGCTGGTGCGATTGATTGAAATTGAGTCTGACTTGATGTCGGTGCAGGTGCAGGTGCAGGTACTTGAGATTGGTAAACACTTGCGGCATTCGAAGAACCTCCACTAAAAGCATTTGATAATGTAGAACCAACATTATTAACAGTGTTATAAACACCAGAAACTGCTTTCTTTCCTAAATCCATTATTGACGAGCCTAAGTTTGAGAAGAAGTTCATATTTTGTAAATATATTATATCGTAAATTTCGTGTTAAGTCTACAAAACTGCTACCTGTAATGTAGAACCTGTTAAGCCAGCTGTACCTGCCACACCATCATTAGCTGGACCTGCTCCGTTATATCCAACACCCCCTCCTGCACCACCTGTACTAGCAGAACCTCCGAGTGATTGTAGTGTTCCAGACCCACCATAAGTACCATAAACAAGAATTGCAACACCGCCAGCCCCGCCTGCTCCTCCACCTCCTCCACCTCCGCACGATATATTACCAAATGAAGGGCTACCAAAACATCCACCATTACCACCGTTGCCACCATTACCACCGTTGCACTCTATTGCCCCGTTATTAACAATCTTTGCAGCAAAAATGACAATGAATCCTCCTGTGGCTCCTGAACCACCACCTCCACCACCACCTCCTCCTTCGAGTGTTGTATTGTTTGCAGAACCAGCTCCACCACCACCTCCAGAACCAGATGATGCTGAGTTTGTTAAGGATGTTATGCTTGGTTGAGTATCTAGTAAATAATACGCTGCCTGAGGAGAACGGGGTTCGTTAAATACTGTTCCTGTTTTTGAGCCCCCATTTCCTCCTGTACCGCCAGCATTTGTTGTTGCACCCACAGTTCCTCCTGCACCACCACCACCTCCACCAGAACCTGCTGAACCTAAAGACTTTGCAGAATCCGAACCAGCGGTTGCACTTGAACCATTTGAACTACCTCCGTCTCCACCTGTTCCTCCTGTTCCTCCAACCTTTCCTATAAGTCCAGGTGGTAGTGAACCCGAACTCTGTGATATTGCACCCGCAGTTCCTCCTGTACCGCCAGCATTTGTTGTTGCATCGCCTTCAGCCCCTGTTCCTCCTGTACCTCCGTTGCCTCCGTTTGAAGAAATCGTACCATTGTTAGTTACAAGGTTTTTTACAAAAATACGATAACCGCTTGGACTTAATGTAAATCCACTACCAACAATTAAGTTCTCGTAAAACATATCCCTTGAAAGAGAAGTGTTGCTTGATATTGTTACATTACCATCAGAACCATCTCCGTAAATGTTTGCACGAGTTGCATTTCTTAAAGCAGAAGAAGATATACCTGCTAGGTTGCGAGGGTTTAATCCTGATAGCTGATTCTCTAAATCAAGTAACTTTTGTTTGATTATTGCCATCTCATCCTGTCCTGTTGAAAATATATCTTCTGCCATATTATTTTGGTGATGGTAAATCGTCTTCGGTTATCTTCATAAGTACCGCAGTAAGTTTTGGAGAAGAAGAACCGTTAGATGTTATTTGGAATTTACACTTAAATACTTTTTTTCGTGCGTGTCCTGTTACTTTGTAATCACCCACTACTGCTGAAGTTGTGTTAAGTGATGTACCGTCTTCTCTGAAGTATTCTGTATATGAACCATAATCAGAAGCGATAGAAAAGTTTATGTCAGTTGAAGCTGGCATTGGCTGAACACATACATATGCTCTTGTTAATGATTTGTTTGTTGAAGGGTCATCATTATCTATAATTACAGATTCATATATTGCATTTGAACTGCGGGTAGGGGAGTTAAGTGTTTTACAGGTAGTTCCGGTATTTGTCCCATTATCAGAATAGATACCATAAAAGTTAGGACCTAATGTGAATAGGGAAATAGGAGTATGTAATGAGTAATCACTTGTGTGATAGCGTTTTGAAAGTATATATGCGATTGGTTTATCGTTATCTAATTGACCGATAGCATAAACACCCGACTTGTCTGTTTTCCATAATCCGAAGTATAGGATTGTGTCTTTAACCGCTACTGTTTTAGAAGATGAGATTGCTTGTGTTGTTGTTTCGGTTGCAACATTATCTATAACAATACCTGGTAATTCTATTGGAACAGCACCTTGAAAAGCACCAGAGAGTTGATACATTCTCCCTGTTCCGTTTATTGCAGTAAAAAACTTAATAGTTTCTTTATGGTTTATAATCCATTGAGGTCCACCAGAAGGAATATCAAAAGAGTCATCAAACTGAGTTGGTGATGTTAAGTCCCACCAAAAGCCTTTGCAGAAGTTTACATTTATATTTATATTACGAGCTAGGATTATTCCTGAACTAGCGGCGATACCAATATCAACGGAAGTCCATTCGTTAGGCATTTCAAAAGCATCTTCTGTGAAAACACCATCTTTATCCACCTTTGAAATATATTTACCATTAGTTATCAAAAGCTCTCCGAAAACTATCCTCAAAGAGATTTTATCATTTGTACCATCTAACTGAGTTAATGTTCCTACGGTAGCATCTGCATCTCCTGTTATGTCGTATCTCCTAAGCAATACAGTCGTACCTGATGTTTTTGTACAGTAATAAAGGTAGTTTGTGTTAGATTCTGTTGTTTTAAAGAACTGAACAGGGGATACGGAATAGGCTAGGTTTGTTGCATCTGCAGATGTAAAAAGAGTTGATAGGGTAGACGGGTTAGTAGCTGAACCTGTAGCTGCAGATAGTATTCTAACTTTATCCCCAGCAGTCTCTTTTCCATAAGCATAAACAGTATCATCTGTTCCTGATGTGTAATCATATATTTCGGTTGTAGCTGGTAGAGCGTAGTTAGAAAATATCTGTTCAGCACGAACCCAGTCAGCGTTACTAAAAATATCTATTTCTTCCACATTAGAGGCAACTCCAATAGTCTTGGATTTATCATCTCTTGTATTTCCTCCGTAGAACTTATTTATTATCTTTAGTTTTTCTTTTGCCATAATATTTTATACTCCCATCATTGATAGTGTTCCACCTTTAACAAGTGAAGGGAATGGATATTGCAGTCCCATACCTCCATTGTAGAGTTCAGTAACTTCTCCTGAAGTAAGCTCTCTTGACCACACTCCAACCTCATCTAACATACCGTCTAGGTCAAATGTAGACCCGTCTCTGTTACCTACTTGGAAGTTTTTTGTACTTTGAATTGATGATGAAAGAGAATCTGAAGATGTACTTTTAGAAACAGGTGAGCCATTTATGTATAGTGTGAACCCTGCAACATTCGAGGCAGTAGATTTTGTTAATACAATATGAACCCAAGTGTCTACACTATAAACAGGACTGCTACTGTCGAAAGATAGTACATTTGAACTCCCCGACCAGTCTATTCTTAGTTTTCCTGTATCTAATGTATACATTGAATATCCTGCAAAGTTAGGAGAACCTGTACCATTTTGATGTGTGACAATCATTCCATTCTGAGAAAGAGAGTTTTTCTTCATCCACACAGAAAATGAACAAGCGTCAGTTCTTTCAAAATTGAAGTTGTTGTATGCTACAGCCAATCTATCTGCTGATGAAGTAAAAACACCTCCATTACTTATTTTTCCTGTAGTATATGTAACGTTAGAATTGGTAATAGTATTACCATTACCAGTGGCGTCACTCGCATTTCCACTGCTTTCGTCTAGTTTCCAGTATGCGACTATGTTATCTGTTAGTGCCATAGTTATATATTCTTAACTGCCAACATTGTTATTATTACTGATGCAACAGAAGCTGATGATGTTGCTGTCCAGTTATTATTTACGGTTGCCTGATTATGTCCTGCTGATTCGTTTAACATAAAGCCTCGTGTTTCACCTGCTGGTACATAGATATTAAATCGTGTTGTACCTGCTGTAGCGTCTTTAAAGGATACATTTGTTGCTGTTGCTGATGAGTTTACGACTATTACTCCATAAACATCCAAAAAAGTAGAAGCGACTGCTGTTAGTACAGTTGTTTCTGATGTAGACGATGTGATTGTGGTTATTTGTGCAACCTTTAAATCACGAATAGAACCTACTACAACTTGTTTTCCTATTTTGTCAAATACAGCATTAACCCTGTCGGCATCTGCTACGGCTGTCGGATTTGTAGTACGAGCTTGACCTCCAACTTTTACAGGATTACCTGAATCTGCCGCATCACTTGCAACATCACCCGCTGTAGTTGATTCAACAACAATGGGTGTGCTGTTTGCACCTGTGTTTGCTAGGGTTACATTTAAAGGTGCGTCACTTGATACATCTGTTGCTGAACCATCTGCACCTTGTGATATTTTTACACGAGGGTAAAGTACGCCAGATATTTCGTCTGCCGCTCCTACTGACCCTGAACCTGCTGTGAAATTAAAGTTATCAGCCATGTTAATTTTTATTTATTGTTGAATAATTTGTTGTATTTTTTGTTGTTGTATTATAAACAGTTTGTGTATTACCTGGCTGCGTGAACCAAAACAACCATCCGAAGAATACCCCACCAGCACCAGTAACTCTTTTTGATACTGAATTGAATGTTGTCGTATTCTTTGCTGTGGTGTTGTATGTTGTCATTATAGGTAGTTTCTAGTGCTTAACGCTGGTCTGAATTGTGTACGGGAGTTTCTGTTTTTGTCGCCATAAAACTGTCGCATTTCTGTTCTTAGTTGCTCATATTCTTGACGAATCCTGTCGGTCTTATCAGTAGTCCCATTTATCAAAAGCCAGTCATAAGACATACCGAGGGATACTATTCTATGGAATGGTTCTGCGAATCCAGGCTCTTGTGTTGTGTCATCATAAGTAAAGCCGTCTATTTCTCGTGAAAAGTACATCTTACCTCCATTTGTTAGAGTTACATCTGTTGATGCCGGAGCTGGATGTAGAAAGGCTGAATCACCTCTCAAATCATACCTTCTTGGAATACTAGGAGTATCCTCAAAGTCTGTAATAGTGGTTTTCATATCGTCTATGTCCACCTCTGATAGTTTTGTCCAGTTTCCTGCGGTATCCCTAACTTCAATAGCCCATAATTTTAAAAGGTTTGTTGGTAGTGAATAATCTTTTTGAGAATCAACAAGTGTGAAAGTGTATTCTGGTAGCGTTGTATGATTAGAATCATCAAACTGAACACGACCTGAAACTTTAAGTATGTCAATAACCGCCTTATAATAATGACGGTTAGCGTTCCTAGCTTTGTCTGCTAATGGATATGATGTTGAGTCTGTTCCACAAATATAATCTGTGTCCTCAACTAGACCTTGTTTTCCTGATGTATCACTAAATACCAATATATATTATGGAAGCTCATGGCTCTCTATTGAGATAATTTTATCACTTATATTACAATTAGTCAAAGAGAATGTATTTATCATTTTACATTTACACTTGACCTCTATTGTTCCAGATACCTTGCCAACAGATATAAACTGTTTCTTTCCGCAAGCAAAACATCTGAATGATTTTCTTATATCTTGTTGAACCATTTTATAAGTGTTGATGGAATACTTTTAAATAAACGAGCATTAGGTACTACACAATGCCCACCTATTTTACCCTCCACATATTTCAAATAAGGTCTCATAACTTCATCACGCTTTAATTTCCTGTAGCCCTCATTATAGGTCTTGTTTGCATCTGTATAGACAAGGTCAAAATCAGCATCATTCTCATCACACCACTTTTTCATATATTTGTTGAGTAAAATCATAACCCCGTACTGTGTTGTATCCCACAATTTAAGAGCTTCTGTTGTACGGGCGAATTGAGTAACAACTGTTTTTATACCATGAGCTTCAAATAGCTTAGATGCTTTTCTTGCTCCTTTACCACCGAAATACTTTGTAAATGTTTTGATTCCTTTATCTATATTAGGGTGAACTCCACGAACAGGAGAATGAACTACACCAAGTGAATCACAAGTTCCAACTGGAACAGTAGAATGTACGATAGTTAATTTTGTATCCCAAAGGTCCTCATACATCTCAACATCTTGAATGAATGTGTCTGAATAGGGAAAACAGATGTGCATTACATCGTAACTGTACTCTACTCTGTCAGAAGTCTCACCATGTACATCATAGTAGTCTCCTTTTATTACTTTATGTAATCCCCGACCTATTTCTCCAAAACCTACAATTATTTGTTTCATATTTTTATATAGTTACCTTTCTTTGAATAATAAAGTGCTTTAGGTGATTTACATTTACCACCAAACATAGGGAAGCTCGATAAAGGTTTAAAGAAAGGTCTAGTATCTTCTCCTTTGATTTTATTTAAACTATCAAAGACCCAAACAACATCTCTTTCTGGCATTGTTTCCCCGTACTTTTTAATATAAAGAGATTCCATCTTTCTTCTTCTTTTAATCTCCTTATCTACACGAGCCAAAGATTTAATCGCTAGTTTTGCTTGCGATTCTGGCATCCTGTAGTTATATCCTATATGTGAATGAAAATAGTTATGCTTTTTATTGAAACACATATTCTTATAGTAATTCATTAGCTCAGAATACTTTTTACTGTTTGTTGTACATACACCGCCCTCCTCAGCGTTTATTATTTTGTTTTGGTATAAGGAGAAACAAGTTATATCAGCTTTTGAATTAAATACAGCACCATGAGCTTCAGAAGCATCTTCTATAACCTTGAGTTTATATTTGCTGGCAATCCTCATAATTTCTTTCATATTACAAAGCCTTCCATAAATATGAACAGCCATAATGGCTTTTGTTTTCCCTGTTATCTTTTTCTCTAACAAAGATACATCCATGTTTAAAGTGTCATCACAATCTACAAAAACAGGTTTAGCTCCTGTATATGCTATAGCGAATCCACACGCAGCCATTGTAAAGTCTGGAACAATTACCTCATCACCTTTTTTAATATCAAGAGCAAGTAAAGCTAAATGAAGTGCTGAAGTTCCAGTGTTACAACTAACAGCATATTTATGCTGTACATACTGAGAGAACTTTGATTCAAACTCTTTATATTTTGTAGCACCAGCCATTTTTTTCATAGTCTTTAATTGTTTTTATTAAACCGTTTTCAAGTTTCATCGATGGTCTTGCTTTGATTGTTTTATAAAGCTTTGTGTTATCTGATTGAAGATGCCATATTTCCCATGGTCTCATTCGTTTTTTATCAGGAACAACTTTAATATCTTTCCCCATCAATTTACCTATTATACTCGCTAGGTCATACATCAATATAGTAGACTCGGAACCCATATTATATACATCTCCGAACTGTCCTTTCTCTAATAGCTCTGTTGCCATCTTTACTGCATCATTGGCATACTGAAAATCTCTTGATGAATTATTACCAAGATATATCTTTCCTTTTTTACCTTTTATATTCGAAATCTGTTCTATGATTACAGGGATAACATATTCATGTGTTTCATTTTCTCCGTAACAGTTAAATTGGCGAAGTGCGATAGCTGGTGTTTTTGCTTCTTTCCACCTTGCTTGTATAAGCGTATCTATAGCAAGCTTTGATGCTCCATAAGTTGAATGAGGGTTAGCGACATCTGTTTCTTTAATCATTCCATCTACTTTCCCGTATATTTCAGCAGACGAAACTTGTAGGATACCTTTCACTCCTGCTTCTTGTGCTGCGTTAAGGACCATTAAAGCTCCTCTAGCGTTTATATCAAATACATGAAGTGGTCTTTCAAATGAAACAGGTATATAAGGCTCAGCTGCGTAATTAAACACATACTGAATCTTGTTGTCTGTAAAAATCCTTCTTAGTGTGGACTCTGACTGTGTGATGTCGTGGTATGTAAACTTTGCTTTGTCGTGTACGAAAGACTTTTGTCCTGATATTAGATTGTCAATAACAACCACATTACATTTTCGGTCTTCTATTAGATGTTTAACAAGATGACTTCCTAGAAATCCTGCCCCTCCAATAACTGCGACATTACTTTTATATATTTTTCTTTTAGGTTCTCCCATGAATTATATTGGTTAAATAATTGACCCTGTTGTGAGTATGCTCTTATATCTCTATTGTACCACTCATCAATCTTCTTGGCTATATCTGTTGGTTTATAAATAGCAGAATCAAACGAAACAGCTAGTCTTTCTTTCTTGTACGAATCAACTTTTATTAAAGGTTCTTTCGGTAGCCATGTATTTATGGGATAACGGTCTCCAGCCATAACAAGCATTCCACTGGCAAAAGCTTCCTGCAAGGGAAGTGATAAACCATTAAACTTCTCGGGAAAAATAAATACATCACCCTCATCCCATATATCATTAAAAGTACCTATACGATATTCAATCCTATTGTCTTTAATCTCTTTTATTGGAACTTGGCTTCTTATGATTAGTTTAATAGGGCTTTTAACATACTTCATAGACTCTAGTAACTCCTTTGTCCCGTTTCTACCACCAAGACCACCATTACCCGCATTATGAACAAAGGTTATAGCCTTTTCTCTTAGTTTCCATTTAACATCAACAGGAACATTCAACCTCTCCCCTACCCTATCGTAGTAGTCATAATCTAGCTCGGATGGGCTTAAAATAAGGTCAGGGGAGTAGGGGAGGGGAGAGCGAGTACATTCATACATTGGCATGAGTATTGTCTTTATTCCTTTCTCTCTGGCTCTAACAATAAGCTTCCAGTTAAACACTTCTTCGAAGAAGAACAGTACATCACATTCCAATAGACTATCAATGTTTATTAACCTGTCAGGATACCATTCATAATGATTGGTCCTAGAACTATGAGGGTGAACATACACATCAGTTATGATTCCATTGTCATAAAAAGACTTAGCTAGATAACCAAGACCTTGCTCTGTAGCTAATACGATTGAGCCAACTTTAAATGATTTCAAATGGTTCCGGGTCTTCATACTCTAGAATTATTACTTTCTTTGATACTCTCTCAAGTTCTTTCTGCATTAAGTTCCATTCTGCTTCTCCTAGATTATCCATAACCATCTTTTTAATAGATACACAAAAAGACCAATCAAACTCCTCGTCTTTAAATGGTAGTTCTTTTAAATTACCGACAATAAAGTTTTTATCAGGATATGATGATTTTGCCTTAGCAATAAAATCGGGGCTGAAATCTATTCCAGTATAATCTTCAAATAGTTCACTCCAACGACCATACCCACACCCAGCATCTAAAACTTTACCGGAGCAATTATTTAATAATATCTCTTTATGTGTTTTGTTTATCAAATCCCAATGGTCTTGCTTTGTAACATATACAGAATAATGTTCTCTACTTTTACTAGCCTCATCAATCCTCTTTTTCCAAAAATCTAATCTATCTATTGGTTTTGACATATATTTAATAGTTCTTTAACCCTGTCTTTATAAGTGAACTTACTATTACATAAATTATAACCCTTTCTCCTCATAACTTCTAACTCACTAGGATTATCTAAGTAATACTGAATCTTTTGATGCAACTCCTCTGTACTCTTGTAATAAACAAGATTGTCTCCCCATTCCTCATATAAACCTCTTAAATACGGGTGAATAAGGAACCCACCAGAGCCAACCAAAAGATATACACGATTAGACCAATAATCATTATCTGAAGGGAAGTCTGGAGCTACTATTATTTTTAACGATGCACACAGGTCATTAAGGTCATCATTATAGTAACCAAAATAATTATGTATATCGAACTTATCTTTTAGGTCTTTAAACCATTGTATTCTATCTTTATACAAAGAACCTATAAATCCAACCTCACTGCCTATCTCCTTTTTGTTACCGACAAACCCGTTACCTATACCCTGTCTTAAAACTTTACATTTTGGATATTGTTTTGCCCAAGTTCCATCTGTCATGAATATTGTATCTGTAAGAGGGTATATATCGTTAAACCATTTAATTCTTAAATCCCATATCTTGTCAAAATACCAGCAAACCTTTTTACACTTAGCAACTTTTAGTATTTCTCTTATTTTTTTTCCTCCTTTATGGAAAAGCAACATATCGTAACTTTCAAAGTCCTCAACAAAAACATTGTCCTCGTGTATGCGTAAAACATTATGCCCAAATGATTCTAAAGCACGCGTAATATGTCCTTCTGTATTATCTGACATTCTATTACCATGTTTTCCTATGTATACGATTCTCATTTGAGTTTTGGTGTTTTCCTAGGTTGTGTTTCTTGTGAAACGCTAAGTTTGTTTAAAAGTTCCTTAGGATTCCATTTACGCATAGTTAATTCCCTTTGCAAGTCATTATAGTACTCGCCTGCTTTAAATCTTTTGTTAGGGTCAAACTGTTGATACCTTTTAACTTTCTTTGCCCTGTCTTCTGGGTTCATTAGTCCGTAATGTAAAAGATAGTAAGGGGCGTGCCAGCCATATTTATAATATATAGGAGGTGCAAGTCCACAGTGTAAAGACTTCCTTAAAAATTGGAGTCCATATTCTGGTAGAAACTTATAAAAGCGTATATTCCAAAATCTCTGTATCCCAACATCATGAGCAAAGTGTTTTTCGTCATTATAAAGATTAACAACAAGGAAGTTGTACGCTATTTCGTCTGACATGGTTAATTTCTCAGCTTCTTCCCGTGTGAACTCAGGTGCGAACACCTCATCCATATCTAAAGCTACAATCCAATCAGGATTCATTTCTCCAGCCTTAGTTAATAAGTCTGTTTTTATATCGGGCTGATATACGCCCCATTCTCGGTTGTCTTCGTAGTATTTGAAGCAATACTTGTCTAGTAGGTCTTTCTCGGCTTGTGTGGCATTACAGAGGGCAATAAGAACATCATCACAGAGTCTTTTAAACTCATCTAATGTCTTTCTCATGTATCTTAGTGATTCACCACCACCACAGACACCTATTCCGATGATTCTAATTTCAGAAGTTCTTTGTACCATGTTATTTTCTCTAAAGCCTTTTCCATGTTACGAGTACAAGCATCTATTTGTTTTCTTTGTTCTCCATTAGGTTCTAATACAGCATCGAGTTCTTTTTTAGCCACATAATTAGTAGCATATTTATTCTCAAGGTCTTCTATAACTTCCTTAATCTTCTTTTGTATTGGTTTTTTCATCATTTAAATATAATTTTCTTGGTAAACGCCCGGCTTTGATAGCTTTCTTAATCTCTCGATTAACATAATTATCAATCTGCTTTGCGACCTTTTGATTTTCAATAGTTTTGGTTCTTGAAAATTCGCCAGCATCGTAAAGGTTTTGTATCTTTTCTTTTAACTCAGGGCGGACTTTATCGGAAGTTAAAGCTTCCTCCATAACCATTTTCATTGTCGGAGTTGCTTCTTCTTCATGATAAACAGCCTTCCTTAGATTTTCTGGAACACTAGCTTGTATTTCTCTTAAAACTTTATTTACTTGTTCTTGTGTCATTAGAATTGTGATGGATTCCCACGATTATCCATTCGGTCATGGTTCGGTGGAGGAACAACTGTTTTGCGTGCAATTTCTATTTCTTCCAACATAGCATCAGAAATTATTTTCTTTGCTCCTTCCATATCTGTCTTTGCCACCAGATTAGCTTCAGCCACTTTGGTATTGAACTGTTTACCGTCAGATGTTCCTATTAGTCTTGGAGGTTTTTCTCCAACATAAAGACAGCGTGGATGTGCGTACTGCTTCCATGCTTCTTTATCTCCGTCTATAGGAAATATAGCACCGTCTTCCTTTTCAAAAAAATAGATTCTGCTCGAGACTCTAGGTCTTCCTTTAGGATTCATATATATACATTATACATAATCAAAAACCACCTCGCAAGAGGTGGCTGTTGATAACTTTTTAAAGTTAAGACTATGAACCGATGAAAGCAGACGAACCGTTCAATAGAACAGCAGCTTCTTCTCTCAATACAGCTACACCGTAAATCATGTCTACGACTGCAAGCATACCGAGGTTGCGAAGTTGATTTTCCATCTGAACTCGAACTCTGTTTCCGCCCTTAGTCTGAACAGCGAAGCCAAATGCACTCTTATGGAGCAAAAGGTTTCGATATGTCTGAAGACCTGAAACGATAACAGTAGTTGTGAATACTGGAATACCATAAAGTGTTCCTTTGTAGTTCATTTTATATCCTGAAGTACTTCCGAAGTTACCAGTCATTACCATACCTTCTCCTGTTGAAGAAACAGAATACTGTTGGTAGTACTTAGTAATTGCATGAAGTTGATTCCAGAAGATATAAGGGTGAACGAAGAACGCACACTCTGATAGTCGGTATTTCAATGATTCAAGTGATTCAATCGCCTGACGGATTTCAGCATCGGCAAGAACTGTTGCAGTATCTCCGATAGTGTTAGTTGTAACACTTGACCAGAGTCCAGCAATAGCTGACTCCAATGATTCAACGAGCAAACTAACTGCTTCTCGAGCGTAAACTTCGTTTACATTGTACTTAGAAGCAATTTGCTGCAAGTCTTTATCTCCGATAATCCAAGCTACATACTCATGTGTGTTGATAGCTAGAGTTGTATCAACTGTTGCAGGTCCTGCAGTAGTGATTTCAGCTCCTTGTGTCGACTGAGTAGAAACTGTCAAAGCGTTGGTATAGAAGTCAGGTACATGAAAAATGTCTGAGCCTTCTGTAGCGAAAGATGATAGGTCAGTTACGAAGTTTGAGAGAACTGCGTCATCGAAAGTTTTTTCGTTAACAATAGTTGTCCAAGTTTCGCTAATAACTGAGGCTAAATCTGTACTTGTGAATGGGTCTGTGGTAACAGCCATAATGGTTTAGTAGCCCTTTATTTATTCGGGGGTTACTGTGATGAATTAACACCAGTCTTTCGGAATCTTGATTCAAAAGCTTTCTGTTTGTCCTCTGCTGAGGCGTTGGAGTCTTTTAGAACTTCATGAACAGGTTTGCCGTTGTATGTTGGGATTCTTCCAGATGGTGACGGAGTCGCTTCATTTGACTTATTCACTTCGCGATACTCTTTAAGGTGAGATTGACCTGATTTACTTTTAATGTATTTAATAGGGTCAACTCCTAAATCTTTGGCTTCTGAACGAAGCTCACTGTATTCTTCCGAAGATAGATTACGCAAAACATCTAGGTTATCAGCGATAATGTCTGAGTCCAATGCTTGTGGCACTGTTTCCTTAGGCTTCTCCTCTTCTTTTAATGTTGGTTTACTTTTTTCCAGCTCGGCTTTAAGAGATGCAATTTCATCGTCTTTTTTCCTTGCTTTTTCTCGCCACTGTTGTTTTTTTGCGATGGTTGTTTTTAGGTTGCTCTTTAGAGCTTCTGTATCAAATTCATCGACTACAATAATGTCGTCATTGTCATTTTCTACATCAGGGACAACTTCCTGTACTTTATTTTCATTCATAGGTTTTATCCTTATATTTATAACTAGGTTTTTATAGAGGTTTGCCTGCCTCTGCTTTTTTAATTGTACGGATTCACTTCTACTGACTTTGGTTTGCTTGTATTTTTAATCTTGTTTATCAGATGTTCTTCGATTATCTTAGATGCTTTAACGACTGATTCTTTTGAATCCTCATCGGTCATATTTCTTGCATCGCAGATATGAGACACGAGTCTTTCTGAATAATCAACTAGCCAGTTACCTGTTTCAGTACCTGAAATTGACTTAAATACCTTTATGTCTTGTTCTGTTAGTTTCATTATACTGTTTGTGATACTTGACTAAGTCCTTGAACCGCTTGTGGGGAAGCCAGAGACCCTCCGACCTGTGGCTGTTGTCCTTGCTGTGGCTGGTCCTCAGTTAGGTTAAGTTCAGCAGGGGAGATTCCTCCAAGTGATAGAAGATAGAAGAGAAGTGAACGAGAAGGGGAGTTAGGTTGTAATACTCCAGGATTCTGACCTACAATCTGCAAAGCAAGCTGTACAATCTGAGAGCGAGTACCATTGTCAATAGATTCTCCTGTAATGTTCACATCAACCGTATATTTAGCTGACTTGTAGAAGTCTTTTGGAATATCGTAGTAACGATTCTGTTTTTTACCTAGTTCTGAGAGAATACGAGTTTTCGCTTCATCTCTCTGAGCCTTGTCAGGATAGAAGCCATGTTTCTCTGCATAGTTTATTGTTGCATCTGCTACTAGGATTTCTGCAACTGCTTTATCTAGCTTATCTCCATCAGCTTCTGAACCGGAGAAGGTGAGTGTGTGTTCTTTTGCTGATTGTTTGACACAGTCAGGCAAAAGGTCATTTAGAGTTAATTCTTTTATGAAAAGACCGTAGTTTTCACGCTTAAGTTCAAAATATGATGTCGCAAATGAAGCTTGGAGGTTTGCTACACCTAATGGAGTTCTAGAAGGGAGGTTTGCACCAGATGTTATGTCAGATGTGAATGTTTTTCGCTCTGTATTTGTAGACCAGTTGTTTCTTGTATTATTAAATGCACCAAGATTCCTTTCTTCCATAGCAACTGCAGTGATTTCTGAGTTAGGGGTTAATATATCCCCGTTCTGTGTTCCTGTTAGGAGGTTAGCACCTTTGAGGTCACTATCTCGTGATTGATATAGTTTTAGTGAAGTGAATTTCAATCCGGCACGCTCCAGGTTCTCAGCTTCGTTAATGGCTACCTGATTTTCCTCAAGATACTCAACAAAACCAAAACCTAACCAGCGACCTGGTACTTTCTCCCAAGAAAGCTCGCGATATGGCAATTTAGCATCTTCTTCCTCAAACAAAGTAATTCCATCAATAAAATCGTTAGATTCGTCATTCAAATCTGCTTCTGTACCACGAACAGTACCTTCTTTGGTCTTTCTATCAAAAAGATTTCCTGTAATATAGCGTTCCCATTTAGAACCGTTACGGGCATAGCAGTCGTAAACTACAAAATCCTCATCATCTGATGAATTAAGCAACTCTTTAACAGAATCTTTCTCCCATTTCATGTTTTCAATCTCTCCTCGAGACATTGTTATGAGTTCATACACAAAAGGAGATTTTGCGACACTCTTTGCACTAGGGTGTATACGGATATTTTGGATATTTACCTTTTCCCAGGTGTTTTTTACCTTTTTAATTATTACTGAACCATATTTAGGATAGTCAAAAGAGATTTCGTTTAATAAAGTTCCGAAATTCTCATTTTTTAGATACTGCTTTAGCTTTTTCTGTAGAAACCACACCTTAAACTCTGACTGGTCAGATTCAGGTGTCAAAATAATGTCCTTAGTGTCTAAATCTACGAACTTTGTTGCTATATCACAAGCTGGTTTAACTACATTAAAGAAGAATTTGCGGAATCCTAGGTCGTCATACTTACCAGTCTTAAATTGAGAGTTGTAATATAGGTCTATTAGCTTAAGTGTCTCAGGTATATTATGTGAATAACCCCCCGGCATTTCTACATCAGAGTAGTAAGCTTGTATGTTTTTTCTTGTTGAAGTGTAACTCAGATGGAATTAAGGCTCTTGAAGAACTCTTTTTTTAATTGTAAATATATTTTACCACCTTTGTCTTTTTTTGTCTAACTTCCCTGTCAAGCATATTCCTCTCTCGAACAGTGATAGGTTGAATATTCCAGTAAGCGAGCATCGTGGACATCAACTGGTCATCATGATAACCATTCTGAGCTCCCGCACCTTTTTTCTGAGCCTCATTAGAATAAATAAACACTTTCATTTCATCTACAGTTACAGAATCTCTAATAACTGGGAACTTTTTATCAAACAATGTCCTCATGTGTTCAATCAAAAGATTCTTAGATGAAAAGTTTGTAGAGAATCCTAGCTTCTTGGTATTCTTTCGTTCTCTCTGGTCAAATATTTCCCTTTCGTAAATCCTATCGTAGATTTTTTTCAAATCATTTACAAACGCCTCCCCTATCCCAGTAATCTCAGGGACAACTAAAGGCTTCTTAGATAAAGAATACATCATAGCCAACTGAACGGTCTTCTCTACCTGTACATTAGTCGGTACATAGCCTTTATAAGACGCTACAAGCTCCCCGGTATCCTTATTGACTACTTTAATACCACATGGGTCATTAGCTCCAGTAGATGGGTCTACCCCTATCTGATACTCATTGAGCTTAGGCTCTTCCCATATCTCAATCCCATCCAATACCCTAACAGCCTTCCTAGTATGCAAATCTTGATATTTTATATGCTCCTCATCAAATACCCCACCCTCAACCAAAGTATCAGGACTCCAAATACCATGAACATATCTATCCACATACCTCTTCGGCTTAGATAACATATCCGTAATGAAATCAGGACTAAGGTTCTCCTTATTATCCAGCATAGAGGTTTCAATCAGCTTAGTCCCATGTCTTGGATTAACCTTAAAATAATCATAAGCCCAGAAATTGGCTGGGTTAGTAGTGAAGTTCATTTGCTGAAAAGGTACATTCCTTCTTAGACGACCCGACAACCCATCAAACACCCTCATCTCAATCTCCTCCAACTGGTCAATAAACACAGCTCCTAAGTTCAAAGACTTAATCGCCTGTTCCGCTTTCTTAATATCCTGCCCTGCCCCAGCCTGCAAAGCATCCAGCCCAAAAAATATAATCTCGCTACCATTAGCAAACACAATCTTTCCAGGACCAACCTTATGAATAAAAGTACCAGAAGGAAATATATCCATAATATCCGGCAAAGTAGCCCTCTCAACATCCTGCCTACTCTTCCTCCCTAACAGGATACGATTACCAGGAAAGAATACACTCAATAAATATAACTTAATAATAAACCCAGTAGTCTTACCAGAAGCAAACCCTCCACAAACCAAAGTATATCTCTCCTTAGAATTAACGAAATCTAACTGCTTAGCATTTAACTTCACACCATTAAAATCCTCAATATCAACCTCTCCATCAAGCCATCTCTTTCCTAGTGCTTCCCATGCTGACCATTCGTTGTTGTTTGACATGATATTGTTTGTATTGTGTTATAAAAAGTGATTTTGGTGATTTTGGGGAGGGGGCTATTTATATCTAATTCGCCACAGAATAAGTGGTGATACCGTACCCCCCCCCGTATAGCCCTCGTTTAACTACCGACAATGTATATTGTGCGACACGGGCTAATCATTCTCTTGTGGTATGTCATATGGTGGCTTGGTTGAGCCATCGTTGCGTTCCTTAACAGTTACATTCAATATAGGTACAACTGTTTTACCTTGTTCTTCATCACCTAAATCAACTGAGTATTCCTTTGCTAGTGCCTTAACTACTTTTAACCTTGTAGATAGGTCTTTTTCCTGTTGTGCTAGCCATTTAATGTTCTCCATCAAATCATCCTTACTAATTCCGACACGTTCTGCCATTGTCTTAACTTCCTTGATATTTAACTTACTTGTATCTACTAACTTAGCCTTTGCTTCTTCCTCTCTACTATTTAACTCATACCTTAAAGCCGATGCTAATATCCTTTTCTGTTGTGTGTTAGAGGTATGTTCTGAAAACCCTGCCTCTTTAGCTGCCTTAGTAACCACATAATTATGCTTTGGTAATACTTCTAAGAACTTCTTATACCTCATAGGTGAACTTGCCATGCCGTATATTATACCTAATAGTAAGTTAACTGTCTAACTCATTAAAGACAACTTGTCTATAACTTACCTATAACTTACCTACGGATTACCTACGGATTGCCTACGGATTGCCTATAACTTGCCTACGCGTAAAGCTTGAACACCGGGTAGGGGTAGGGGAAGCTATTGGATTGGAGTTATTCATATCAGCTTATCGTAGGCTATCTAGTAACTCGATACGTTTATCCTTTAGGCCTGGCTAGGCTCGATAGGAGGGCGGTGTTAATTCCTCTGATATTATTATTCTAATTGTAACATTTATAGTACCAATATCCAAAGTAAGACCATTATCATCATAGTAATTACCCTTGATTTCCTTGTATCCTTCATAAAAAATACATTCATGACCATTAAGACCAGTATTGAAAAGTCTATTAGTATTTTCATAGTGTGAAATGTCATATCAAATTCTTTATCATCCTATCAATACACTTCAAGCAAATGTATATGCCCAGTAGTTTATGTGCTGGCTCGTGGTACTTTTCCTTTTTGCAGTATTGGCAGTTTTTAACCATCTTTTTAGTTATCTAAATCTACATCCAAGTTTAAAGGCACTTTCTTTTGTAATTCTATTCCCATCTCTATTGATTCCTTTGCATCTCTTACGAGTCTTTGTAGCAAATATGGTTCGGCGAGTAGCTCATTACATTCTTCTGAACCTATCGTAGCTTTAACATTAACGATTGAATCGCCTGCTTGGTCCGTTATTACTATGTATATTTCGTTTAACATATTCAAGATACTAAGAGCTAAGGTCGGTACTAGGGTATGACCGATTGCTTAGCGAGGGAATTTAATCAAATTTTCGTTTTTTATATGCGTTGAGACCTACTGTGCTTAAATGCACAAGAACAACCCTAGCTCTTAACATCCTGTATAACTATTATAGCACTTGTGTATCATACGCATAGTAGTTTATCCACAGGTAGGTAATTACTTTTTATTTGAAAGTAGTATAATATCTTTGCTGGAAAAATAGTTTGCGTTTTGTGCATAGGATGGAATGGCGAAAGCTATGAGTTGTCGCAAACACTCATTCAATTCCGTTCTATGCACAGAAAAAGATAACAACAGCGATTATAAGTTAATCGTAAAACAAATGGCTCAAAGAAGAATGACTAGCTTGGATGTGATAGATACAGATGCGTTTCTTGATATGCCACAAAGTTCTCAACTCTTGTACTTTCATTTGAACGCAAGAGCTGATGATGATGGTTTTGTGTCTAGTCCAAAAAGAATAGCAAGAAGTATTGGTTCACAAGATGACGATTTGAAATTATTATCAGCCAAAAAATTTATAATTCCTTTCACAGATGGCGTGTGTGTTATTAAGCATTGGAGGGTCAATAATTTTATAAGAAAAGACATTTACAAAGAGACTCAATACCTCAATTTAAAGCAATCTTTATTCATCAGAAGTAATGGTTCTTATACAACCACAGATAATGACCGTTCTGTCGAAATACCCAAAGGACACTTCACTTTGGAGAGCGTTGACGTTACGTTAACGTCTCGTCAACCTAGGTTAGGTAAGGTAAGGGAAGGGAAGGTAAGTATAGTAAAGGATAAGAAGAGCGATAAATCGCGGGTAAAGAACTTTAATGTTTTAGGAGCAGAAGTCATTAAAGCCTTTGAAGAAGTTGATGCTAAGAATAAAACATATTACGCAAACAAAACTCAAAGAGCTTGTGCAGACTTTCTTGTTGATGAGTATGGATTAGACAAAGTCCTTAAAGTTATAAAACTAATTCCACAAACAAATGGAAAAGATTTTTATCCAAACATAACTTCTCCTTACGACCTAAAGGAAAAATGGATGAAACTAGCTAGTGCATTACAAAAAACCAAAAATAATCAAACAGTAATTTTATGAAGTATTTTTTCAAAGTTAAATTCGGTTTTGGAACACAAGACTATGTTTCCGTTGAAGGCTCTGAATTAGAGAAAGCTATTTACGCACAACTCAAAAGGGTTTCAGTTCGTTTAGGTAATTCTTTCGTGAACGGAAGTAATATAATTTCAATCACACCACTTCATCATAAATACACAGGTTGGAATGAATCATACGAACCTAAAGAACCAGATGACTTTTTCCAAATAGAAAGAGATTGCCCAAATTTTGATGGTGTACTAGAAGCTTATACCGACAGGGTGCGTGATTTGATTCAAACTGGAAAAGATAATTTGATTGGAACACTTGAACCTTTAGATATTAAACAAATTGAAGTTTCAAAAAGAAGTGATGAAGTACAAAGCATTTCAGACATATTAAAATTACAATAATGGAAAAAGAACCAATAGGACAAACAGAAAGTGAAAGAGAATATGCCGTTCAATGCCTTATAGATTTAGGGCTAACGGAAGACGAAGCTATACGAGAAGCTGAAGATTATTATGACGAAAATTATTTGTAATTCGTTTATACGGCTGTATGTATAGTTTTATATGTTGATGTGAAGTTATCCACAGGTGGTACTTGTACTCCTCTGTAGATGTGCTATTCTTTAGATGTAAGAGTTTAATCAACAATTTTTTATGAAAAAGCACGAAATACTAGATACAGGAATATACTCCCATTATCCATACGAAATACACGAGAGCGTAAACCTAGAATCGGATAAGTATGATTGGTTGTGGGCGTTTGTAGCGATACCTCTCGGATACTTTTTAGCAGTTGCGATAATGTTAATTAAATAATATGAACTTAATTTTTACAGCAAAAGATTGGAGAAATGAGCTTGGATACAAGCTGAAAGTAAAGTCAGACTCAAAAGAAAACTATGTGCCAATGACAAGACAAGTTGAATACGCAGTTTCAGACGGAAATGGTTGCATTGATTTTGAAAGAGATTTTATAACTAAATAAAACTATGCTTAAAGAAATAAAAACAAAACTTCCAACACTTGCCGAGCTATACGGAAATGTTGAAGCGGTAAACAAACAGAATAAACTAAACCTTATTCTAAACGCAGAACCAAAAAAGGAATGGATTAAACAACACCCTTTCGTTAAAAATCTAAACTACCTCCCTATCGAGCGTGTTGAGTATCTTCTAACTGTTATCTTTTCAAAATGGCGTGTTGAGGTTAAAGAAGTTAAGTTGCTCGCAAACAGTATTGTTACAACAGTGCGAGTTCATGTGAAAGACCCTTTGACAGGAGAATGGGATTATCAAGACGGAATCGGTGCTATGCCAATTCAAATATCAAAAGACGCAGGAAGTGCGATTGCTTTTGAAAAAATGAATACTTCGGCTATTCAGATTGGTGCTCCTGCTTCTGAAAGTTTCGCAATCAAAGACGCTTGTGAAAAGTTCGGGCGTATCTTCGGAAAAGATTTGAACCGAAAAGACAACATAAGCTACGACAGAATTTACGCCATGATTGACGGAGCAGAAACTTCTAACAATCCTAGTATCTCCGAAGAATTGCGAAAGGAGGTAAACGATTGTAAGAACGAAAATGAATTGAAAGCGATATGGGACAAAAACAAGGGACTTGGAAAAGAGTTCAGTAAATTGATTGCAGACCATAAGGATTTCTTACAAAAGGTTAGACATGAAGAAGAAAATGCGTAAAATCCACACTGAAATAGTGCAAGGCACACCTGAATGGCACGCATTACGCTTAAAATACCCACTGACGGCTTCTAAAGCTCAAGCAATAGGAAATCAAGGCTCGGGGCTTGAAACCCTCGTATACGAGCGTTTAAGTGCCAAATACAGCAAGTATGATGATGAGAAGTATTCAAACAAAGACTTAGAGCGTGGAAAAGAGCTAGAACCACAAGCCAGAGCGTTATATGAGCTTGAAACAGGTAACGAGGTGGAGGAGATAGGCTTTGTAACTGATGATGAGATTTCAAAAGTCGGTGGAATTTCGCCTGATGGAGCTATCATCGGACAAAATGGTGGAGTTGAGATTAAATGCTTTGAAGATAAAAAACATTTCAGATTATCTTTAGAGCAAGACTTCGCCATTGAGAGCGTTTATGTATGGCAAATGCAACAACAAATGCTGTTTATGGGATGGGACTTCGTGGACTTCGTTGCATTTAATCCAAATTATCAGCGTTCACTACTCATAAAAAGGGTAATGAAAGACGAGGTAATGCAGAAAAAAATAAAGAAGGGGTTGGTGATGGGGGAGAAACTTATTAAAGAAATAGAAACTAAATTAAAATAATTATGGAAAAACAAGAAAAAATATTTATCAGTGGAATGTACTTTAATTTACCAAGTGAAAAAGCACCTGATTTTGTAAAGGGACAAATATCAATCGAGATACCAGAGTTCCTAGCGTTCCTTTCAAAGCAAGGATTGAATAATAAAATTAGAATTGACCTTAAAGTTTCAAAAGCTGGAAAAGGTTATGCAGAACTTAGTACATGGAAACCTGAAAAGCCTGACTTTATGAAAAAAGAAGAAGTTAATGCCCCTGAAGAAGATATATCAAAAGATATTAACCCAAACGACATAGACTTAGGTGCAGAGGAGACCTTGCCTTTTTAAACCATGAGACCAGTACCATTAAAAATCCATAGACGAGATAAAGGAATACGCTTTGAGATTTCTGAATACTGGCAAACCATGTTGAGCAAGTTATTGACCGACAATGGCAACGACCCGATAAACTCTCACATAATTCCTTTGGCTACCGATAGTCGCAATCAACGGGGTTTCTTTCATGGTGGATTGATACCTTTACAAATCGCACTTGACGGAAACGATTACAAAGATAGCAAGGTGTGTGCGTTTTACTTTGATACTTTTATGGAAGAAATGTTTCCAGAAGTAATTAAAAGAAACGGAAAGATTTGTGTGATGGGTAAAAGTTCAAAAGGAATACTTAAAAGAGTAACTGATGCGTTTATAACTTATCTTGTGGAGGATTACGGAATGGAATACACATCAGAAGTTTTAGACCCTCAAAACTATAAAGATTGGCGTGATAAGTATTCTATGACAATAGAATATGAAGACTACTTTGAATATGCGAAATCTATGAAGTGGTTAGAGTTTAGTAGATTAAACTAAAGTGTTATGACTCAAAAAAAAATAATAATTGAAAAATTAAACAAGGAAAGAAAGATAGATAACTTCTACTGCGTAGACAACAAAATAACCTTAAGACTTGGAAGTTATATCAATATGTTAAAGAACGAAGGGTGGCAATTCGACAGAAAATATATCGATGGTACAAAAAACTTTCAGTACACAGTTATTAAAAAACCTGAATTAACATTGTTCCAGTGAAAAAAACAAAACTAAAAAAGGTCAGCAAACAACCTATATCAAAAATCCAACGGCAGATATGGGTTGAATGTAAAAGAATTATCAGAGCAAAGTATAGGAACACTTGTTATACCTGTGGCAGAAAAGGTTTAGAAGGCTCTAATTGGCACACTGGACATATGTTAGCAAAAGTTTCTTTATCAGCTTACTTGAAATATGACCTGCGAATACTACGCCCTCAATGTTATTTTTGTAACATAAATTGTGGTGGTCGTGGTGCAGAGTTTATTGATAATATGCGTAGAATTGAAGGTGATAAATATGTTGATGAGATATTGAAAGATAAACAGAAAACAATTAAAGCATATGACCATTATGTACTGCTACTTATTCAATACAAGAATATAAAATAGTTATCCACAGGTGGCACTTGTACACATTAAAATATAATATATAATATAGTTATGGACAAACAAATTAACAAACTTATTCCACAAAGAATAAAAGTAAAAAACAACACAGTTGTTGCGTTGAAAAATGAAATTAAAATTGAAAAGAAAATCTCATCAAGAACGATTAGTTACGACAGCGTGGTAAACAGAGGACTGGACTTTATTGTTGGTATGCGACAGTTACAAAGAAAAGAGCCCGAATTATACAAAGAAGTGGTTAACCTAATTTTCAAATAAATAGCAAGACTTATAAAGCGGTGTTACTAGATAAATAAAAATATATGACCACACAAGAACAAAAAGATGAAGCATTGAAAGCCTACAGAGCAATCAATGACTCAGCATGGAAAGCCTACAGAGCAATTAGAGACCCAGCATGGAAAGCCTACGAAGCAATCAATGACCCAGCATATAAAGCCTACGAAGCAATCAGTATCCCAGCATTGGAAGCCTACGAAGCAATCAGTAACCCAGCATATAAAGCCTATCAAGCAAAAATGAAAGAAATAGAAGCTACAGAAGGTATTATTGAAATCAAGGGTGTAAAGTATAAAAAAATATGACCTACACAGAAAAAAGATTTGAAGATTATTTAGAGACAATATGCTTTGAAGCTAATCCAAGCGTACTAGATGATGATATGCCCGACTTCTTTGACTCTTGGCTAGGAAGTCAAGATGTAGAGGATATGGGTGGAGGAGGAGTAGCAGGAACAGGAGGGGCTGGAGGCGCAGGAACAGGAGGGGCTGGAGGCGCAGGAACAGGAGGGGCTGGAGGCGCAGGAACAGGAGGGGCTGGAGGCGCATGGTTCGTGTGGGAAAAGGGTTATGTCGGAAAGCCCTCAATAGAATGGATATAGTCCTCTCCTCCCTAGAGAAAGAGATTAACCCTAAAGAATAAAGATATATGACTGACAATGAAATAAACAAAGCAATTACCGACAACGAAGCTCAACTAGGACAAGCCTTTGAAGATGGTATGAAGGTTGGCAAGCAAGAGATGTGGAAGA
>Ga0222672_1000229_pt1 | contig 28073 bp, 44 predicted proteins | sample AntAcemetagen799_FD_179810 | JGI IMG/M metagenome (GOLD analysis project Ga0222672, IMG submission 179810) | Saline water microbial communities from Ace Lake, Antarctica - #799 | ecosystem: Environmental > Aquatic > Non-marine Saline and Alkaline > Saline | place: Antarctica: Ace Lake...
TGGAGGGTGCAGAAACAAAAGCAAGGGCAGTATTGGACTTTCTTAAATGGAAATCGTATATTGTTACTATATTTGTGATTGAAGACGGTTCACCTAAGATTGTTAAGGAGTGGAAGGGATGAGACGTAAATCGGTGGTGGATTTGAAAATTGATAAATACTATTATGGAAAAAACCAGATCAGTTGGGAGGCCAAAGGAGGCGTTAGATTTGCAGGAGGGATGGCAGATTGAAGTATTAGACCTTTACAAAGTAGGAGCGTCAGACGTTGAAATTAAAGCTCTGATTTACGGGTGGAGAAAGTCTTTTTCAAACGACCTTTGGATTAGATGGATGATTGATGAGCCTGAATTTTCAGAAACCGTAAAGATGGGTAGGGTTTTGTCTGAGTCTTGGTGGGCTGAATCGGGACGAACAAATTTAAAAGACAAAGACTTTAGTTATACAGGGTGGTACATGAATATGAAAAACCGCTTTGGGTGGGCTGATAGCTTGAAGACTGATGTTACTACAAACGGCAAAGATATACATCCTCCAATAAAATGGGTAGATGGAGATACTGAATAATTATAAATCATTATTCAATTCAAAGCCTTCCAATAGATACTTTTTAATGACAGGTGGCAGAGGTTCGGGTAAGTCCTATGCCATTTCTTTATTTTTATTAAATCTTACTTATGAGTTAGGCCATGTCATTTTATTTACACGTTGGACGCTAACGAGTGCTAATATTTCAATCATCCCAGAATTTTTAGAAAAGATTGAGCTACTTAATTTATCGAAAGATTTTGAGGTAACCAATACCGAAATAATCAATAAGCATACAGGATCTAGGATAATATTTAGAGGCATAAAGACCAGCCAAGGAACGGCAACGGCTAACCTAAAATCTATCCAAGGAGTTACAACGTGGTGTCTTGACGAAGCTGAGGAGCTAACGGATGAGGATGTATTTGATAGAATTGATTTATCCATCCGAGCCGTTGACATTCCAAACAGGGTTATTCTAGTGATGAATCCAGCCTACAAAGGTCATTTTATCTATAAGAGATGGATAAAAAACGGCAAACAGGATGACACGAAATATATTCATACGACCTACATTGAAAATAAAAAGAACCTTTCGGAATCATTTATACAAGCAGCCGAAAAGACTAGGTTAAATAATATCATTCGATACAATCATTTATTCTTAGGTCATTGGCTCGATGACGCTGAAGGACTCCTTTGGAATCGTTCCATCCTTGACCGTCAAAGGGTTCGGGTTTCGCCTGAATTGGTGCGGGTAATTGTATCGATAGATCCAGCAGTCACTAAAACGATGGATAGCGATGAAACGGGAATCATAGTCTTAGGTAAATCGGCAAACGGTCATATTTATGTTTTGGAGGATATTTCAGGGAAATATAGCCCGCTCGAATGGGCAACCGTTGCGAACCAAGCCTATATAAAATGGAATTGCGATGCTTATGTAGCTGAAAAGAACCAAGGTGGTGATATGGTAATGGCAGTCATAAGGCAGGTAGACAAGACCAATCGAATCATCCTAGTTACAGCTACAAAAGGCAAAGCATTACGAGCAGAGCCGATTTATAGCCTTTACGAACAAGGTAAAATATGGCACGTTGGTATGTTCCCAAAACTCGAAAGCCAAATGGTAACGTTTAATCCAGATTCGAATAAAGACAGTCCTGACAGGGTTGATGCAATGGTGCATGGAGCGACCGAATTAGTAATTAAGAGGCGTACCTTTGCAATTGCGTAAGAAATTAGTAATATTGTAAAAAAATATGTATGGCATTAATAGATGTTTTTAAGGGCGTTGTAAATAACCTATTTGGTTCGAATGGGAATGTTTTAGGTTTAGGCGGTGTAAATTTTAATCAAGTGGTAGGCCGCTCAGCTCCATTTATTGGTACTGAAAATAAAACCCGCTACATTGAGGACTTTGAGAAAATCAAATATGCCTATGCAGTCATATCATTTATATCCTCTAAGGCAGCAAAGGTTCCAACTGCCATGTTTAAAATCGGACGGGACGGTCAAAAAGAGAAAATACTTGAAAATCTATTGCTTGACAAGCTAAACAGGCGACCAAACTCATACCAAACAGCCTACCAATTTAAGTATCAGTTATACGGATATTATGGGTCAACAGGAGAGGCATATATTTATTGTCCTAAACTATCAAGTGGTAGATGGGATGAAATGCACATTATTCCATCTAACCATATAGACCCTATTTATGAGAGGACGTTTGAGGGTGCAAGTGGTTTTTTAATCAATGACACGGGACAAGTCATTTCACCCGATGAAATGATATACTTACGAAATGAAGCGTTTGATTTAGTCCAAACGGGTGTGGGATACAAAGGACTAAGCCCAATGCGATCCCTTGTAACGATTTTAAAAAAATCTGCTGATATTGAGAATGCAGATTTAGCAAGCATTCAAAATGGTGGCGTTATGGGCATTATTACCGATAAGACAAGACAAGATGATTCAGGCAATGAGCCGTGGAATCCCGAACAAGTAGCATTGGTTGAAAATAAGATGCGACAAAAAGCATATGGCCCGAATAATAAGGGTAAATTTTTGGTGACATCTGGAGACGTTTCATTTATCCCAATTGGTTTGAGTCCAATCGACCTGAATTTGTACGAATCGGATAAGAAAGTGTTAGAAGATATTTGCATCGTTTTTCATGTTCCTTACATGATTTTTAGGCAGGACAGTACAAGTCAATCCTTTGGAACGGCTATGAGGGAAGCGAGGAAAGCCGCGTATACTGACGCTATTTTAACTTGGGTGGAATCGTTCCATGATTCTTTGAATCATTATGGTATAGAAGGTTTTGAAAAGACTGGAATGGTTGATTATGATACGTCAGGAATCGAGGAACTGCAAGGAGATGAAAAGATGTTAGCCGAAAAGCTAAATATTCAATGGTGGAAAACAGTAGCAGACAAGCAGCGTGAAAGCGGCATGGACGTTGATGAAGAAATGGAGGGCGTTTATATGTTCCCAACTAGCATACAACCGTTTGAAGATGCTAACTTTGTGAATGATATGGCCACCATTGAAAGACGGCTAAGAAATGAACTTTGAAAAGCAAGCTAAAGCGAGGCGAAATAAAATAGACCTTTATGAGCGAAAATATGCTAAGGTTTTTAGAAACGTCATACTTAAACAGCTAAATTCATTTATTGAAGGTGTAGAATCAAACCCGATTATAGCAGCCGATTCGATTAGTATTTATTTTACCGAAAAGCCTATTTCGGATGCATACACCGCAATGATAATAGACACAGGAGAAGCATTCAGGATCAGAAACTTTAATCGGGTGGTCAAGGCAGTTTCGGACGGTGCATGGGAAACGATTGTAAGCAATTATTTAGAATTGTATTCAGGCTTTTTCATTACTGAGGTCAATAACTTTACTAAATCTTATGTACTCGAAAGGTTGCAGCCTATACTTGCATCAGCAGCAAGAGAAGGGTTATCCATTCAACAAACTAGCAAGCTAATAACGCTCGATATTGAGGAATACAAAGGTAAGTTTGCAAGGTATAGAGCGACTCGAATAGCAAGAACCGAAATAATCGGAACGTCCAATTGGGCGAGCGTTCAAAGCGTTAGAGCAGAAGGGTTGCAAGATGATCTTTTAAAAAAGTGGCAGCCCGAACTTGATGGACGGGAGCGAACGACTCACAGGGCTATGGCTGATAGCGATCCAATTGCGATGAATGAGACCTTTCAAGTGCCTAGAATTAAGGGTGGGATTGATGAAATGGACTTTCCTGGGGACAAAAGCGGGAGTTCTGGCAATATCATAAATTGTAGATGCACCGTTGTTTATGTGAGGGTTGATGAAACTATTATATAAACGGTTTGGTATTGTAAAAAAAATTGTATATTAGCGGCATGAAAGTAATACAATCAGTTCTTAAAGATTTGGACGTTGCGAAGCGTGAGGTTGTTTTTGCCTTCGTTAAATTTAATGACTATGATTCGGATAAAGATTTAACTCTCCCGTCCTCTTTCAAAAAGACTATAATGGAGCAGGGGCCGAAAGGATCAGACCGAATAGCCCATCTTTACAACCACGAACGAAAGATATTAGCACCGATTGGCAAAGTTTTAGACCTTTGGGAAGATAATGAGTTTGGTTATGCACGGTCTAAAATGCTTAAAAACCAATTGGCAACCGACATACTAGATGCATACGAGGAGCAAGCAATAAAAGAACATTCCTATTGGGGGCAGGCCGTGAATCCAACTAAAAATGAAAGAGGAGGATATACATTTAGCGAAATGCGACTGATGGAAGTTAGTACGGTGATATGGGGAGCGCAAGAAAAAGCTAGGTTAGTTGAGATGGTAAAAAAAGGCTTAACAACGCCTGAAAATTTGGATGAATATATTAAAGATTTAGCCGCCTATGTTCGAAAGGGCAAAGCAACGGATGAATTTTTGCAAGATATAGAGTTGGAAATAATGAAATTCAGCCAGTTAATTAAATCACTTAGGCCGCTAGAGTTAGCACCCGAGCCGATAAACAAAGTGGAGATCAGCTTATCCGATTTAGTTAAAATGGGTTTTTAATTTTAAATAACAAAAAAGTGGATATTAAAGAAAAAAATGAGTTCTTAGAGGTCATCAAAGGAAAGATCACTGAGATTGCGAAAGCAGAAGCAACGGCAAGCGTTGCAGACATTGCCAAAGCAAACAAAGAGGCGCAGGACATGATTGAAAAGGTTTTGGGAGACAAAATTTCTAAAGCCGATTTTGATAAAATGGAGGGAGCTTTTAAGAAGCAACTGACCGAACTTGAAAATAAGAACACCAAAGAGCTTAGTTTCAATGGTATCTTTATCGAAAAGCATGCCAAGCAAATAGATGAATTTAAGGCAATGGCTGATGGTAAATTGAAGTCTATTACCATGGACATTGAAAAGACACCGGGAGTATTTACAGCAGTCAACTCGTTAGGCGGAGCTAGTGCGGCGGCTAACTTTGCTATCAATAACAACGAAATGATAGTACCGATTGCGAGGCGTAGAACTCACATTCGTAATATCATTGGGATGGGTACAACTGATCAATCAGTATTTCCATACTTGAGAGAGACACCAAAAGAGGGAGCGGTTGGTACGCAAAACCCTGAGGGAGCGGCTAAGGCACAAGTTGAATACAAAGCATCTTTAGTTTATGCAACGGAGGAAACAATCGCAGCCTTTCAGTTGACAGGTAGACAAACCCTAACGAATGTGAGAGGACTTTCTACATTCCTAAACATGGTAATGTTAAAAGACCTTATGATTAAGGAGGACGGCCAACTATTAGCGGGAACGGGTGCAGACGGTCAGATATTAGGCTTTACGGTTGGCGCATTGACGGCAACGAACATACCAGCCAGCTTCAAGAAGGTAACTCCGACCGTTTATGATGCGATTGCAGCAGCAGCGGCGACACTTTCGGCTCGTGAGTATACGGCTAATTTTTGTATCGTCAATCCGTTGACATATTGGGACATGCTAACGTTAAAAGACAATGATGGCAGGTATCAGCAAAACGTTATATTTGACGCTCAAGCGTCAATATTGTACGTCTTTGGTATTCCCGTTATCGCTTCGACTGCCGTTGCAGCGGGTGAAATGGTTGTGGGCGATTCAACACACGTGATGCCAATGCAAAGAGAAGGGATTACACTTCGATTCTCTGAGGAGGATGGAACGAACTTCCAGAGTAACTTAGTAACGGCAAGAGTTGAGGAAAGAATATTGCAGGCGGTTCTTAGAAGCGATGCATTCTTTGCCGATACAATTACAGATGTTACCACAGCGATTACACCAAGCACATAAGGTATAGTTTTTTCATGGTGGTTTAGTTTAGGTTTGGAAAACGGGCGTTGAGAAATGCCCGTTTTTTTATGCCTAAAAATAAATCTTTGAAATAGTTTGCATATTGAAATGTAGCGTGTTATATTTACATAACAATTTAAACGAAGGCACAATGAAACAAGTAACCAAAGGAGGCTCCCGCAAAGGTTCGGGAGCCAAATTAAAATACAACGAACCGACTCAAACGACGTCATTTCGGTGTCCAGTATCGAAACTAGACGAAATAAAACGACTCGTAAAAAATAAATTATCCGAATGGTTAATTAAATCAGTTTAATATTGTTAAATTGCATCAGACTAAACAACTAAACACCATGATACAAACACAAGAATTAAGACTAGGCAATATCCTTCTACATGAAGGAATTGAGAAAAAGGTTGAATCGATTTATTTGGATGGAGATATTACATTCGGAACGATTGACGGATTTAATTTTCCCAAACTAGCAGATTGCGAACCCGTGCCGATTACTCCTGAATGGCTTGTTAAGTTAGGGTTTCGGGAGAGTTCTACTTGGTTCGATATGTTTATTTTAGAGGTGTGTATCATTGAGAAACATCATATATCTGATGTATATGCATTCAGGCAAAGAGAAAACGGAAAAGACGGATTTATAAAACATCTAGAATACATCCACCAACTACAAAACATTTATTTCGCATTAACAGACAAAGAATTATGAGACACGAACAATATATTACTGAGCTAATCGAGGCGGGTAAATTTAAGTCCTACCTAGAAATAGGTATCGGAACAGGCAACTTCTTTAAATCGGTTCAAATCGAATCAAAGCAGTTTTGCGATCCAGTTACAAATGGTATTGGATCAGATGAATTTTTTGTGAATTGTAAAGACAAATTTGACTTAATATTCATTGACGGCCTTCATCATGCGGATCAAGTAGAACGAGACATTCTAAATTCGTGGAAGCATTTGAGCGCAAAAGGGATTATATTAGTCCATGATATTTGCCCGAAAAATGAAGCGATGACCCTCATTCCAAGGCGGCAAGCCGAATGGACGGGAGATGTTTACAAGGCGTGGATGTCATTGGTGGACGCTTATAGCGAGACGCTACAAATCGAAACGATTACAAGCGTTGATTATGGGTTGGGAAAGATTACAAAGTCAAAGCATAAAATAGAATCATTTTTGAATGAAGAGCTAACCTACCAAGATTATGAAAACACAAAAAACTAAACAACCTGAAATATTGAATAATTAAACAACTAAATAAAATGGAAAATACTAAAGAGTTAAACGATAAAAAGCAATGTGATATACACGTTGTTAGGCACTTTTATTTTAAAGTGAACAATAGTAAACTGAATAACGAAAAGATATTTGAACGGCAATTAAATAAAGTTATTGAGCGAATAAAAAACAATTACAAACTTTTAAACAATCAAATTACTTTACAAAGCGGAACTATTGAAGATGACTTTATTTACGATAGATTTAGGCTAAGAATATCCGTTAATTGTGCCTAACACGCACCTAAAACGCAAATGTCTGAAAAAGCCAGTAGCCAAACTATTGATTCAAATCGAAACCCTTAAATCAAAGCTATGAAAAAGAAAACTAATACTGACTCTAACTATGAAGAAATGATTAATGCATATCAGCGTCAATTAGATGATGATATAAGGCTTTGGAAAATGATGCAACCCAATATAGTCCAGCACTTGTTAATGGCCTTAGTTGATAAAATATCAACTTATATTAAAAGACTTATTAAATCAAAGCCATGAAAACAGCCATATACACAATTGTAACGAACGATTACGATAATGTTCAGCCAATTGACGCTGCATGCGATTGTTATCTGTTTACTGATGACCCGAAACTAAACGTTAAGGGATGGATAACGGTACACACTAAACTTAATCAAAGGCATCTAAAAATCAATCCGTTTATATCTGATATACTTAATAAATATGATCAGACTATTTACATGGATGGTAATTTACAGATGTTAGCGGGTGCATTTTATTCTATTTTAAGCCTATTGGACGATGATGACAAGGAATTTATCACCACTAAGCACCCTGAAAGGACTTGTGTATATGAGGAAATAAAGCGGTGTGGGCATCTTGGAAAGGATGACCTTGATAGGCTAGACACCATTCGCTATCAATTACTAGAGATAGGAGTTGACACGAATACTGGAATGATTGCAGCTGCTTTTTTGGCTCGAAAGAATACCAAGGATGTTCGATCATTTTGCAAGAATTGGATGATGGCACACATATTATTACAGGGCAAACGAGATCAAATAAGCTATGCATTAGCCCAACACGTTAACCGATTCGAGCCGTATCTATTGCCTTTCATGTACACGTTTCGGGCGTTGTTTGCGTTGGGTGCGCATAAAGGGAAATAACGGATGGTGCTATGAGCCGTTTTTTCTATGGCTTATATTACGCGTTGTGCGTTTGGTGCGGTTTAATAGATATAAAGTTTGAATTATGGATAAAGGTAGTTTTAATAATTTTTTGAGCGGAAGCAACATCTTGATAAGTTTTTCAGGTGGGAGAACATCTGCTTTTATGGCGAAACTAATATTTGAATTGCCAAAATATAAGAACTTTAAAAAATTGGTTGTTTTTGCCAATACAGGAAAAGAAAAAGAAGAAACTTTGAAATTCGTAAACGAATGTGATAAGGCTTTTAATCTTGATGTTGTTTGGATTGAAGCAGATGTAAATCATAAAAAAGGAAAAGGAACAGATTATAAAGTCGTTTCTTTTGAAACCGCTAAAAGGAATGGAGAACCCTTTGAGGAAGTAATAAAAAAGTTTGGATTACCTTCTAAATATTACAGGCACTGCACAAGAGAATTAAAAGAAGTGCCTATTCATAAATTTGCTAAATCAATTTTTGAAGGCCAGTATTTAACTGCTATTGGAATTAGATCAGATGAAAAAAACCGATTAGGTTTCGATCCTAAAAAAGTTTATCCATTAGCAGAAATGGGAATTGATGAATTAATAGTTAGAAATTTCTGGGATAGACAAAGTTTTGATTTAGAATTAAAAGATTATGAAGGTAATTGTGATTTATGCTTTTTAAAATCAAAACGCAAAAGATTAACGCTAATTGATGAGCAACCGAATATTGTTGAGTGGTGGGATAAAATGGAACAGAAATACAGCAATGAAAAACAAAGCAAATTTGATGCAATGAGAAGTTTAACAATAGTTGATTTAGTAGAATTGGCAAAAAATCCATTCACAAAAGCAATTGATAAGCACGAATTAAGAAAACAACAAAATTCATTTGATTTTGATATGGACATTGAACACGACTGTTTTTGTAAATCGAATTAAAAAGCGTTGGGAAAAATTATTAAAACAGTGGAAAGAGCTATAAAGTTTATAAATGTGATAACAAAACCAGACGTTTTCCATCCGCTAAAATCAAAATCAAAATGAACATTCACTATTTTACACCATTCAGCATTACAAAGGACATTGGCGGTGCTATAAATAAGCATTGCGATTTAGTCAAGAATCCTGACGATTGGATTGTCATTCTTGACGGAGACATGATGTTTCTCCAGCCAGATTGGGGCGTTGTAATTCATAATGCATTAGAAAAGGACGGAGACAAATTTGGCCTAATCGGTTGCTATACAAACAGGCTTAGAGGGTTGCATCAACTCCATAATAACGCAATTTCACACGATCACGACATTTTGAATCATTACAAAATAGCCGAAGAGTACCAAGGCAAAGAGGGCATAAGCGATTTGAATCTGTTTGGTGTGGCGGGTATCTTCATGGCATTTAAAAAGTCAACTTATGATAAAGTTGGTGGGTTCAATCAAAATAATATTACAGCAGATACCTATTTTAATTTGAAAGTTCGTAAATTAGGCATGAAAATAGGAATTATTAACGGCCTTTACGTCTATCACGCTTATCGGCCGTGGAATAACATTAATCCAGCTGATGACTGGACGCATTTGAAATAAATTAACTAAATTGCAACATGATATTATTCATTATTTATCTTACTGGAATCATTTTAACATCCCTTTACATGGGTGTAAAAGACCAAATGGGCACTAAAAACCCTCATATATCGGGAATTATGATACTTCTTTGGCCTCTTTTAGTGATGATTGGATTTGCAGTATTTTTTGGCTTAGTTGTTACTGAATATAAGAAACAAAAAAAATGATTCTATTTAGCATCACAAAACTAGAGGATACAGGGAGCGAACCCGTTACATTAGCGGAGGCGCAAGTATTTTTCCGATCAGAACAAAGCGGAGGGATTGAATCGGATTTAATTACATCCCTTTTGAAGATGTCGAGAATGACAATTGAACGTCAGATTGGGCGGTCATTAGTCGATAAAAATATTGAAATTGAAGCGATGGAATTTGAGGATTTTCTTCCATTCGGCCCGGTTGTAAATGATAGTTTTGAGTTCATTACAGGAACGGGAACGCTAATTGGCACTAAATACCCTCACTTGGAATGCATTGGATTAATTACAGCAAGGTATTCAACGGTTGCTTACATATCACTTGACCTTAATATCGCAATTTTGGAGCTTGCTTTATACAATTACCAGCGTGGCGAATATGGCACAAGATTAACAGCCATGAGGATACCACCTAAAATTAAGACAATGCTTTTAATTCACACCCGCAAAACTTTTGTAGGTTAGTGGTAAGGGATAAATACATATCGATTCAATCAGCCGTTTACACCTTAGATGCAACGGGGGGTAGTGTGGCATCTTACACCAATTTTTGGGCAGGATGGGCAAAGGTGGACGAAATGAATTATAAGCAGGCGATGGAGTCAGGTCAACCAACTGGAAACCAATCGGTAAAACTTTACATTCTAAAGAATGAATTGACTCAATTGATTACTACATCAATGAAATTGACGTATCGAAATAACGAGTACAATATTTCAATGACAAGAGAAGTCAATGCATTCCAACTAGAATTAATTGCAACGATAAAGAGGTTATGAAAGTATCCATTAATATAGCTCCTGAATCATTCATCAAGAAAATGAGAATGCTAGAAGGTAGGTATCAGAAAGCTATTGAAAAGGAATTAGGCTTGACTGCTAGGGATATTGAAAGTGCTTATAAGATAGCGGTTCCAGTTGATACAAGTCGATTGAGATCATCTATACACGTAGAAACTGGCAACGGAACAAATGGAGGCGGTCAAAATTCTTTTAAGCCAAAACCAAAGGAGGGAGAGATATTTGTCGGTTCAAATGTACTGTATGCTAGAATAATTGAGCGAAAGGGAGGCAAAACGAAAGGCAAGGACGCTTTATTGAGTGCATTTAATGTATTTACACGAAATTTACCGACTCGAATTAAGTCAATTTTAGGCCGTATTATACCATGATAATAGCATCAAACGAAATAGTTAAAAGGATAGTAACGGCACTCAATTCAATTGGTGTGGGTGTCTATTCGGTTGTTCCTCCAGTTGATGTTTTACGTTACATTCATGTAGATGATAGCGCAGAAACGGCTATAAATGAAAAGCTAAGAAAAATTACTGAGGGATTTATTACCATTAATGTCATTGAAAAATTCAGAGGTGATGACGGGTCGTTGCTCTGGGTAACTGATACATCAATAGCGGTTGTAACGGCAATACAGCCACTGACAGCGTCAACGTTTGGAATATCAGGTGGAATTGATATATTTGCAATGAATTTTGAATCGCAAACGGGCGGTTTTATACAAACTGAAAGCGGACGGTTCGCGATTCGGTCATTGAGATTGAAATACAATGCACAAATTAACTAATTAATACAAAAAATGGCACAGGACGGCAAATTTATTATTATCAAGGTTGGGACCACAACCATAAAAGGGCAAATTTCAGGATCAGACGAGGCAACGGTTGATATGCTAGAAACAACTGACAAGTTAACCAAAGATGCGGTTACTGGAATCACTCACAAGACATTTATTGCGGGCGATAGAAATTCAACTTTGACAATCGAAGGAAACTTTGATCAAGAGGATGATAACTGGGAGACTTTATACGCTCTTTACCGTACGCAAGTAGCCACAGCAGTAGCCTACTTTGGTGGCGTGAAAGCTGGCGATACTTTTATCGAACAAGCCGCTTGGTTAAGTAACGTTACACGAACGTATGGCCAAAATGCAGTAGCTACCTATTCAGCTTCTTTGCAATTGTCAGGCGTACCAACTCTTGGAACGGTTCCAACTTAATTAATTTGATATGATACTAAACATAAACAACCAAAAAGTTGACGTGCAATTTAACACGGGTAAGTTTGTTGATATTGCAGAATTTAAGAAGCGATATGAGCCTGAGCTTGGTATGACCTTAGATAAATATATGAGGTTGCTTGCATCAGGTGATTACGAATTGAACGCCCTTTGTGATTTGATTTATTACCCTTACGTAATTGAAAGAAGGGCAAAAGGATTGCCAATTTCTTTAACGATGGGAGATATATTCACGCATTTTATCACAAATAAAGAGGTTCTTAATGAACTGAAAGATGAAATGGCCGCAAGTATGCCACAGCCAGAGCAAGACGAAACGGGATCAGCTACAAAAAAAAAGGTGATCAAGAAGTAAGCCTTAGCTATGATAGCTTAATTGAGTTTGCAGGCGAGGCGGGTATTGAACCTTCTCGCCTTCTTACGTTTACTTGGAGGGAGTTTTATCACTATGCAAAAGGCCACAGGAGGCAAAAAGCGAAAGAGGAAAACAGTCAAAGAATGATAGCCTACCAAGTGGCTTGCAGCATTCCAAGAGGTCGAAATGATAAGGCACTGGCAAAGATTTCGCAGTATTGGCCAATACCATTGATTGACGGCGAAAATACTGTATATTTAGACACGGATAATGCAAATGAGTTTTTCAATAAAGCAATGAAACTATGGCAAGTACAGTAGCTGATTTAGTTGCAAAATTAGGACTAGACAATACCGATTTTATAAGAGGCGTTGACAAGTCTTTGAAGTCCTTCGAGAAGATGGGTGCTAAAATGCAAAACGTCGGTAAGACTATGACCATTGGCGTCACATTACCATTACTTGCCTTGGGTGTGGCATCCGTTAAGGCAGCGTCCGATTCTCAAGAAACGTCCTCAAAGTTTAATACGGTATTTCGTGATATCGCCTCACAAGCAGAGGAATCGTTTGGCATACTTCGGAACGAATATGGCCAAAGTTCCACAGCAGCACGGCAAATGCTATCAGATACGGGAGACCTTTTAACAGGCTTTGGATTTAGTCAAGAGGCAGCGTTAGGACTATCTACACAGGTGGGTAAATTAGCGGTTGATTTAGCCTCATTCACTAACTTTTCGGGCGGCGCAAAGGGTGCAGCCGACGCATTAACTAAAGCCTTGTTAGGTGAAAGGGAAAGTGTGAAAGCATTAGGAATTTCTATCTTAGAGGAGGATGTTAAAAAGCAAATGGCAATTAACACCGCTAAGGGAATGACTTTTGAAACGGAACGGCAAGCCAAAGCCCAAGCAACCTTAGATATTGCTTTAAGTCAGTCTACTAATGCGATTGGAGACTATGCCCGAACGTCTGGAGACTTTGCGAATCAGTTTCGTTTATTGCAATCACGAACGGAGGATTTAGCCAACGAATTTGGAGCGATTTTATTGCCTATTGCGGCAAAATTAGTGGCGGTTTTACAAAATGCCATCGCCACATTAAGTCAATTGAATCCTGAAACAAAACAAACAATATTGATTTTTGCAGGGTTAGCCGCTGCAATCGGCCCCCTTTTAGTAGCGGTTGGATTCTTTGCGACCACACTTTTACCCTCCATGATTTCAGGCTTTACCTTATTAATGGGGCCGATTGGAATAGTGATAGCGGGTGCATTAGTTTTAACGGGTGTCATTACTGCCTTATCAAGGGAATCCAATAAGGCTGAAAGGGCATTGAATGACTTTAAAAAGTCAAACGATGAACTAGCTGCAATGGATAATAAATTGAATCCTTTGATTTCAAGATATGAGGCTTTGTCTACAAATGTGTTTCGAACAACCGAGGAAAATGAAGAACTAAAAACAGTTATACAAGATATTGGAATAGCCGTACCAACAGCAGTAACCCAGTTCGATGAATACGGTAAAGCGTTAGATATTAACGTTGGTAAGGTTAGGACGTTTACAGAGGCACAAAGGGAGGCTAACAAGATATTGAATGCAGGTGCTATAAAAGAACAAGAGGCAGCCTTAAAACTAGCTGAAATACGAGCTAAGAATTTAAACCAAACATTAGATACTAAGGATAAAGATGGGAACGTAGTCAGAAAAGTACAAAAATCATCTGGAGGCATTTTGGGCGGAAGCACTAAAACGGAAGATGAAATTATTAAGGGTGAAAGACTTAGGGAAATTCTTGTATCATTAGGCAAAACTCAAGCAGAAATTGCAGGACGTAAGGAAATAATTAGAAGTTTAATTGGTGATCCATTAGAGGTTATAAAACCAATTGTTCCATTAGTTGTAGTGGTAAAGGAAGTAGTCGATGCGGTTAAAAATCTAGTTCCTGAATCTATTAAGGCAACTAAAAGCCTAAAAGATATGTCCGATTTGCAACCGACGCTAGCAGCAAATTTAGGTGTGACGGGAATTGCTTTGGATGACATGAAACAGAAGATTGTGATATCGAACGAGCAACTTTCATTCTTTAGCGGGTTATTAAATTCAGGTCAAGGAGCTTTGGAAGGTCTATTTAGTACGATGCTAAACGGTGGCAATCCTTTTGAATATATTATGGCAATGCTAAAGAGATTGATTGCAAGATTAGCGGCAGCAGCAGCGGCGGCCTTAATATTAAAACTTTTGTTACCTAGTTTGGGCGGTTTTGGTGCTGATATTTATAAATCAGCAGGAGGAGGTTCGTTCGATGCTATTTTTAAGATGCTCTTGGGTATCCCAAATGCATTACCGACGGCACGGGCAGCCCGTGGAGGTATGGTAACAGGATTGACGAATGTAATAGTAGGAGACAATGCAAGTGGCAAAGAGGCTTTAATTCCATTCGAACGTATGGGAGAATTTCTAGGGAAATACAGCAATAACGGTCAATCGGGAGAGATTAAATTGAGTGCCGTTATTCGAGGTCAAGATATTTTCTTATCAAATCAAAATTATATTAACTCTCAAAATCGAACCCTTGGCATTTAACACAAAATATCGAATTAACAGTACGTCAAATGTTTTTGGAGGCTACCAAATAAATATTCAAAAAGACGGGTATGCAGGGAGCATAATTGAACTTGATGGAGTCGCTCCAAATGCAGCTACTTTGCAAATTGGGAAGGCTTCAAATAATATTTTTGAACCAGTTTTACCTAGTGAAATGGAATTTGTTTGGTATGCAATGACCGATTTCCAGACCTTAGATTTAGCCAATGAAATAGATAAGACTTGGTTAGTTTTGGTTACTGATCCTAACGGTGTATTGATTTGGAAAGGCTGGATTTCGCCAGAAACGTACCAAGAACAATATACCAATACGCCTTATAGCGTTTCGGTCAAGGCAACCGATTATTTGAATGAACTCAAAGCCATAGACTTTCCAATTGAAGCAGGATTGGATAGCCTATGGGATTTTGTTCTAAGGGCATTGGATGAAACGGGATTATCATTAGATTTTAAGGAGTCAATAAATATTTATGACACCTTGATGAACTCAACGGCAACGGATAGCCCACTTTTACAGGCCGATGCGGTGAATATTAGCTTTACGGCTATTGCAACCATCCCAAACTGTTACCAAGCCCTAGAAGAGATATTGAGGTCATTTGGTGCTAGAATTTATCAATTTGGCGGTCATTGGGTTATTGAAAACATACAAGAGAAACGGCAATCATACGTTCAAAGGGTGTATAATTCGAGTGGTGTCTACCAAAGTCAATCTACCTTTAACCCGCTTGTAACGCTTAGCAATAGCACACCCGATTTCAAGGCATTTATACAAAAAAGCGGTGCAATAACAGGGATAGCAGCCGTAAAGGATGCAAAGGTATTTTTTAGAACAGTTCCATCTGCTCCAAACACGCTGATTTCAGGCTTTGCGGAAAATGATAAATGGACTAATTCAACGACGTTAGCAAATTGGACTCAGGTAAATGGCATAGAGGCATTTGCACAATTAACGAACCGACAGTTTGACGGCATAAATAATAAGTTCGTTTTATTTCTAAATGGCAGACAATCCAGCCTAAGTGATAACAACTATATATTATCCCAAGATATTTCGATTGTACAAAGCACTTTTGAGGCATTAGATTTAGAGTTTTATTATAATGTAGCATGGCCAACGATTTCTATATTGGGAGGCAAACCAGTATTTTACATACAAATAGAATTAGAGGGTGCGTCAACTTCGTACTATTGGAGAAATGAATGGGTCGAAGGAACGCCCGTTAACCTTAGAATTGACCCGTCAAAGAGAAAAGCATGGAACAAATTTCAAACTACGATTTCAGGAGTGCCTGTTGACGGTAATTTTAGGGTAAAAATATTTCAATTAGTCAAAAGCGGATCAGAGGATAACACGTATCTTATGATTGGTGGATGGAAATTGACAGTCTCTGACACGGAGGAATTAGATCCCGTTTATGAAGTTGACATAGGCACAACATCAGGCGTTAAAAGCCTAAAACCACATGAATTAGAGGTATATTTTGCAGATGGCCCCGTAACGGTTCGAGGCGGTGTCCTATCCGTTGGCGGTGTCGTTACGTCTGAATGGTCAAGGCGTGGAACGACTGATAATTTAAGCCTTAAAAGGTTGTTTTTGCTTCAATTCTTATCGCTTTACAACCGTCCGACACTAAGATTGCAAGGACAATTACACCAACGAGGCGAACAAATATTACCAATTAATACCGTTCGAGATAACCCTTCCATTTCTGATAGGGTATATGTGATGAACTCATATACATTAGGCTTAACCAATGGTATCGGAGCGGTTGTTTACAGGGAATTGATTATTGCAGACGCAAACCCAAACTTTGATTTAAGGACTGACCCTAACCTTCTTATGGAGGTTCCACCATTTAGGCAGTTTCCCGTTGTAATGTCTGACCTGAATGGTGATACGTCAGGCGAATTAGGCACAAATACTTTGAACCCGTCCGCAATTGTTGCAAAGCCGTCATTGGATTTCACGGGTTTAATTTCAAGTGGAATTGTATTAAATGCAGTACCTAACTCATTAGACGTCGAAACAATGACTAAGGCCACAGCTAAGGACTTGTTTCGATCATGGGCAACCAAAGCGACTCCAATCGGAGCGGATCAAATTACGATAATTGATAGTGAAAATTCGAACGAATTGAAGGTGATTAACTTGTCTGATTTGCCGATTGATGGGAGTAAATGGACGGACGGCACTTATGACGCGGGCGGTTTTGGGATTTTGAACGGAATTTATCGCAATAGCTACGTAACAATTGGGCAAGGTTCTTTGGCTACTGCATTAGCAAAATCGGCGAAATTATTAGTAGTTAGTGATTTCTCATCAAATGCAGATGCATCAGCTCCCGCACACTTTCAAGTAGTCACATCAAACGGCGTTGACGTGATAAAAGCAAACAGCAACCAAATCAAGTTTAATCAAAAAATACTGTTTACTGGCTCAAATATATCAAGTATTAGCGGAGGTTTAACGTTTACTGCTGCATCTGGTGCTGACATTGAATTTAACACTAGAAATTTAGCTTTTAATTTAGGTAACAATCAATTTTTAAATCTAAAATTTGGCGGAGTAACAAAATCAAGCATGCAATATGTTAATGCAACCACCACGCTAGTATATAATATACAAAATCTACCTACTAGCGACCCGCTAGTTTTAGGTCAAGTATGGCTGAATAGTGGCGTAATGACAGTAAGCGAAGGGTAATAATTATGAACGAAAAACAAGCAATAGAAATTTTAGCTGAATGCATTAATAAGGTTTATTCAGCGTTTAATAAGTCAGAACAATTTGCAATTCAACAGGCTTTTACCGTAATTCAACAAAAATTAGATAATGGCAACACCGATAAAACTCAATAAAGACCTTCCAAATCAGACCAAACTAACTACCTGGGAATTTGTTTGGGAGTGGTTTTTGGACGGCGTGGCATACGATTTCACGGGCGTAACGATTACTTTTGCAATGACTAAAACATTGGGTGGAGCATTGGCGGTTCAATTATCGAATGGTTCAGGGATTACCGTTTCGGGAAATGACCTAACGTTTAATGTCCAGCCCGCTGATACCAACATCGAAGCAGGTACATATTTCTATGACCTTCGATTTGCAAAGGCGGGTGAAAACTATGTCTACACAAAAGGAACGATTATCATTGAACAAAATGTAACGGTATGAGCGTAATTACTTCAAGGATATTAAGCCAACCAACCGTTACAACAGCGGTTCAATCGGCCGTGGTGGGTATTCCAAAAGGCGGGACACTCAATCAAGTATTAGCGAAAGATAGCGAAATAGATTATGCAGTTTCTTGGAAAGATCCAGGAGCAGTAGCCGCACCCGTTGCAAGCGTAAATGGCAAAATTGGTGTCGTTGTAATTAACAAGTCTGATGTTGGTTTGTCAAATGTAGATAATACAGCCGATTCAGCAAAACCCGTTTCAACAGCACAAGCAACGGCAATAGATGCACGGGTTGAAAAGGTGGTTGGAAAGGGATTATCACAAGAAGATTTTACCACAGGCGAAAAAAATAAATTAGCATTAGCCATCCAAAAAGACGCAACCAGCCCGAACAATATCGTACTCGTTTGGTCAGGAACGCAAGGCCAATATGATGCACTCACTCCTGTTACATCTACTTTGTATTTTATAGAAGTATGATAGCTGGGATTGGTAAATTATATAGAGGTGCAAATGAAGTAACTAAAGTATATTTAGGTACAAATGTTGTTTATAATTCAGCCGTTCCAATTGACTCAGACGCACGTGCGTATCTCGATGCAATCAGTCCTTTCTATTCAGCTACTTGGTTATCCGATATTGGAAAAACCTTAGCACAATTTGAAACGGATACAAGTGATATGTTCATTGCATTGAAGGATAATTTATTGTACGCAAGATTGAAAGCATTTTATCCGATGTCAGGAGGCACAGCCGATTCGATTAAATTCAATGCAAAAGACCCTAGGAATTTAGATGCGGCGTTTCGACTGACGGCCTTTGGAAGTCCAGCGGTTACATTTAATGGCATTCAGGGTAATGGAACTACTCAATATTACTCAACTCATTTAAACCCTACCATAGCGATACCGAGCGCAACAAGTTATTCACACTCGGTTTACAGCAATTCGGTTGTAATTTCACGCAATCAATCAGAAATTGGATCTATTACTAGAAATAATAGTGTTTTTATTGCAACAAAATGGAGTGATAATAACACTTATATTGACAATGGGAATAGTGGATCAAATAGAGTCATAGTTAATAATGCAGGTCAAACAGGTCTAATTTTAGGGTCAAGAGTTGCAAATAACGATAGTAGAGGATTTGTTAGAGGACTGCAAACTGGCGCAACTCAAACAATAATTGGAGGAACATTAACAAATCACGATTTATACCTTATTTCTTACAATAATTCAGGAAATCCAACTGCTTTTTCCAACAGAGCTTTACAATTCGCTCATGTAGGTGACGGAATGACAGCAGCCGAGGTAGCTATATTTAATAGCATTGTACACACCGCACAACTTAACCAAAATAGAGGAGCTTATTAATATGAATTATTACTTTATTATTCCATTTACAGAGATCAACGGGATGCAAGGTCAAAAAGTTGGGAACATGGTATTTAATGCAGTTCAAGACAATAAAAACAGATGGGTTTGCTCAACTAATAGCATTATAGAATTTCCTGAATTGTTTGCAGGTCATTCGTTTAAGGTAGTTGGCTTGGAACATTCAGATTTCCCACAGATCGAAAGCCCATTTTTATGAAAGAAACCCTAAAAGAGTTCGGGTTTAGAAGTTTTTACGATTTGTTCACTCATTTATTTGCGTTTCAAAACTTTTTTGTTGTGAAAATTCAGGTAATTTTCGCTTTTACTTCATTGATCCTGATAGAAATAACAGGCTTTATAGATGCTAATATCTATTCACCATCAGCGGGTTTATTCATAATTTGGGTAATGATTTTGATTCGATCAGTAACGGGTGCATTGGTTAGTACTCGAATAAAAAAGCAATCTTTTAATGCACACAAATTTTTAAAAACCGTTCCAATATTGATTGCTCATTTGGGTATAATGTCGCTATCTTGGTATATTGGTAATGTTAATATTATAATGGAGTGGCTGCCTATTTTTGTTTTAGCCATATTTTCAACTTTCCATTTTTTTCTAATATTTAAAGACTTGGTGGAATTAGGGCTTATGGAGGGTGAATTATTGACCAAATTGAGCAAGAAAATAGACAATAAAACTGATATGTTATGAGTGCTAAAATAATTCAAATTGCAACGCATGAAATTGGATATAAGGAAAGTCCAGCCAATAGCAATAAAACAAAATATGGCAAATGGTTTGGCTTTGACGGCGTACCTTGGTGTGGGATGTTCGTGAGCTGGCTATATTTTATGGCTGGGAAACCGCTTGGAAATATAGGTTTTTTGAAAGGCTTTGCAGGGTGTCAAACGGCGGTTGCTCACTTCAAAAAAACGAATCAAATAGTAACGAACCCGCAGGAAGGAGACATAGTTTTTTACGATTGGAATAATGACAATAGGCACGACCATACGGGCGTATTTGTGAGATGGGTTGATGCTGATAGGTTCGAAGCGATTGAGGGCAATACAAGCAACGGAAACGACTCAAACGGCGGGCAGGTTATGCGCCGAACACGCAACAAATCAGTTTCGATATTCGTTAGAATTTAATTATACTAAACAAATAAATTATGAATGAATTAATTACTTTCGCATTACTCGTTCCAAGCTTATTATTTAATCTATTTCTATTCAAAGCAGCTTGGAAACTAACCAAAACGATTCAAACGAATAACAATCGAATCTATCAGCTGAAAGACAAAATAAGTAGGGAACGGAACGAGTCAATTAACCTAACTTTACCAATTACTAAGAAGGAATCGAGACGTTTCTTTATTGCTTGGAATAAATACAGGGCAAATAAGACCGATTAACCTTTATTTTATGCCGCAAAATTAAATGCATCCGAAACATATAATTCTTATCGCAGCAATAGTCCTATCATTCACTATTGGCTATTGCGTTTCGTCAAGTGAGGTTCAGTATGTGGAAACGGTTCGAACCGATACGGTTTATACCGATGTGGTTATTGATCGGGCATCCGTTCCATTACCTATCCCTAAAATTAGGACGGTGACGGATACGGTTTATTATACCTATACTGACACGGTACGAATAAGCGAAACGTTCAGATTGCCGTATCTTATTAAATCGTTTGCACCCGTTAAATCCTTCGAGGTTGGTGCATTAATGCAAAACACCGTAATCACAACTGAGCGAACAAGATACATTCAGCCGAATGGGATTTATGTAGGTGTATCGGTCGCAGCCATACCGGGCGTGTCGGTTTCGTACCTTCGTGGCAAATGGCAAATCGGATATACATACCGTCCAGCCATCCAAGGGCATGAAATCGGGCTGGCTTATCGAGTTATAGGCCGTTAATCATTTTATTATACCGCTTGTGTAATAATAGTGCTCTGATGTTTATGATTGTAGTATATTTGGTACATAATTAAACAACAAACAAAATGATAACTCTAGCAACAAAAATGAAAATAGGCTTTAAGTACGAAGTTAGCCTAATCAATGGCGTTAAAATAGTAGCTAACAAAAACCGTCATATATGTATAACTACTTTTGAAGACCTTTACAATATTCATGCTTTTACATTAAGAGGCGTGAAATTAGTAAACGAAGTAAATATAAACGGTATTTTTGGAGGATCTGAATTACAAAGAGCAATAATCAAATCTTTATAACAACAAACAAAATGAAAAAACTAACAGAACTAATGAGCCAAGTTATTCTACCCGAAACAATATCGGGTAGGATTAGAGTGGTGGGAATATTGCTCGCAGAAATCGCAGCAATCGAAGCGGAAGAAGGCAGAGAATTTTGGTACAGTTGGAGTCCTCATGTTACTTGGTTTGAGTACAATCAATACAACCAGCTATGGGATAAATTAAGTAAAACCCGTCATTTCGTTGTGTATGGCTACATAAACCTTAAGGGAAAAACGACTATAAAAGACATTGAGTATCTCATCAAACAATTAACGGAGGTACACAGATGAAAACTCATTGGAAAAAATTTCATAACCCGAATTACTTGGGATCGTATGCCTTTCAACCGAACGAGCGTAAATTACTTACTGTAAAATCGGTAGGGATGGAAGTAGTGACGGGTGAAAGCAATCGGAAAGAAGAATGTTTGGTCATTCATTTTATTGAAGATGAAAAGCCGTTAATTTGCAATGCGACTAATTCAAAATCAATTTCCAAGATAGCAAAAAGTAGCTATGTGGAGGATTGGATTGGATCTAAAATAGAAGCATTTACGTGTGAGGTCAAGGCATTTGGCGAACTGATGGAAGCAGTAAGAGTCAAAGCACCCGCAATCAAACCAGACCTAACCAAACAGCACGCAGCCTACACAAAAGTAATGGAAGCAGTAGCGAATGGGTACACCTTAGCGCAAATAGAAAGTAAATACAACGTATCAAAAGAAGTTTGGGAGGACTTGCAAAATGGCATCGCATAACCCGAAATTTATTACAGGCAGCACCTGCTCGGTGCTGATGACGGGAAAGGGAACGGACTTATTAGTAGGAGCCACGACTTTTGCTAGACAAATCGCAAGGGAACGTCTCGAAGCGTGCGAAAGTGAATCTACTTTTACTGGAAATTACGCTACTGAATGGGGTAATGAACATGAATTGGAAGCAACCGAGCATTACGAATCGGCCTATTTCGCAACGGTTGAGGATAGGCAAAAAGTGTTTCAAAAGGGTTATCTTTCATGTACCATTGACGGGCGGGCGAATGACATTCTAATTGAGGTGAAGTGTCCTTTTAGTTCTGATGTACATCACTTGAATGTAGTTGATAAGGAGTCATTCAAATTAAAACACTACGACCAGTGCCAATTTAATATGATTCTAACAGGCTTGAAAACCACTCATTTAATTTCATACGATCCTAGATTCGTAGATTCGCTTAAAATGTCAGTTATTGCATTTCATGCAGACCATCATTGGATAGATAAATTCGAAGATAGATACACTAAATTTGAATTGATTGTTGACGAAGAAATCACTAAACTTACTAATATACAAAAATGACGAACACACAAGTAGAACCTAAAGAGTATGGCATTGAGCCAGCCAAAGCAACCGAATTGGTTGGCAACCTTCCTAAAATTAAGGAGGAAAGAAACATTTTAGAATCACAATATAACGATGTGATCAAAATGGATATTGAAAGCCTTGAGACTAGCAAAATCGCTAAAAATTTAAGGTTATTGATTAGAGATAATCGAACAAAAGGAATTGAAGTTTGGCACAAAACAACCAAAGATTTTTTCTTGAAAGGAGGCCAATTTGTTGACGCAATTAAGAGAATGGAGGTGGCGGTCAATTCAAGAATGGAGGATGGCTTGGAAGAAATTGAGAAGCATCAAGAGCGTTTGGAAGCTAAAAGAGTTGAGACAATTAAGATAGGAAGGACGGAAATTTTAAATCCTTACATTGATTTTGTTCCTTCTAATTTAGACCTTTCTGCAATGTCTGAGGATGACTTTGTTAGGCTTTTGAATGGTGCTAGATTGCAGATGAATGAGGCACAAGAAAACGAACGCAAGGAAACAGAAGCGAGGATTCAAAAAGAGAAAGAGGAATCAGCTAAAAGGGAAACAATAAGAATTGAATATGAGGCTTTGAAAAAACAAAACGAAATAGATCAAAAAGAGCGTGAAAGGTTGGAAGCTATTAGGATAGCAGCAGATAAAAAACAACGTGAAGAACAAAACGCTAAATTAGAAGCTGAAAGAAAAGAGCGTGAAAGGTTGGAAAATCAAGAAAAAGACAGAATCGCAAAAGAGGCTAAAGACAATGCAGATAAAGAGGCATTAAATCAGTTAGAGTTATCAAAAGGCGATTCGGCTAAAGTTTTGGACTTAGTAAATGATTTGAAAGGATTAAAAGATAAGTATTCGTTTAAATCAAAAGCTAATCAAAAAATGTATGCTGATACAGGTATGTTGATTGACAAAGTAATTAACCATATACAAAAATGACGAACAAACTAAAGAAAATAGATGCAGCTTCACAAAGAATTTCATGGTTAAGCAATAGAAACGAGGCTAAAGCATATCACATCATTGAAGCGCAAGAGAAGCTAGGGCAACTGGCTCAAATTACCATTGCGTTTGGTAATATCGAGAACATGGATATTATAAAGGAACGACTTTGGAGGGTTATTGAAAAGCATGGTAATTTAATCCCTGCCAATGACATGAAGGAAAAAAACCTAAATTTCAATCCGATGCTAATCGCTCAAACAGGCTTTAAAACAATCACTAAAAGAAGTAATTATGACTAACGAAGAAAAAACAATACTATCAATTACACGGAATACATCGAACGAACGAGAGAGAGTGTTTTGGTTTAAGGAGTTTGGAATCGAACGAAAGGCATCGAATGGGTGGTCTGGATTGGAAGCGATTCCAACAAACAAACAATCCTATAATGTAAAGAAAAAACTCATTAAGAATGGCATTCGTAATGGATGCTGGAAGGATGAAAATAAGCCTTACATAATGGAGAACAGGAAACCTAATTATTTTGATAAACAAAACTAATAAACAACAAAATGGAAAATGTACAAAGCCTTACAAAAAAACTAGAATTATTAACGGCAAGCGTAAGCGAATTAGCGTTAAGTATTTCTGAAATAAGTATTAATCAAAAATCTAATGAAGGGAAAACTCAAAAGCAAAAATTCAATTCTCTTTTGGAAAGCCTTTCCCTTTCAACAGAAGACTTCGCTAAGAAAATGGGATTTAAACCAGCAAGTGTTTACAATCAGCTATGCCCATCAAAACCTTTCCCAAAATGGGCAAAATCAATGCTGATAATGGAAGAAATTATTAATGAAGGAGCGAAACAAAACTACTAACTGACATGAAAATGAAAACAACGCAACCAGACACCCGCCTATCATTCAATGAATGGGGCATGTACATTCGGGAACAACTGAAGATATTAAACACTAAACTATCAACGGCATGAATGAACTTCAAATATTAGGGAGCTTATTAGTTCTCTTTATTCTATTCCTAATTTATTTAACTCGTAAAACTTCAAAGCGATGACACCAGTAAAAAAGCTAAAACTAAGAACAACGATAAACGGCGTTCATCTGTTAACAATGCCAGACGGAACTGAATTACCTAGTTTAGAAAAAACGAAGGTTATTCAAGATGCAGAACTAGCCAGAAAAGGGCTTTGCAAAGTAATTGCAACTTTTGCTTTTGTTGAAATAGACACCACAAACATTAAATAATAATAACTATGCCAGATTACAACAATGAATTAAAGGGAGTCCTATTTCTGAACAAGAAAAAAGAGACTGACAAGCACCCGAATTATAAAGGCACTTACACCCATTCAGACGGATTGGAATATTGGGTAGATGCTTGGGTTAACAAGAACCCTGACGGTTCGAGTAGGCTCAATTTCACCACTAAATTGAAGGAGGATGCAGCACCGAGGCCCCCCGCTCCAGCAGCCGTCACGAATGATTACGATTTACCATTTTAAACCCAAAAACTCCAGCCTTAACGGGTTGGAGGTTTTATTTAATTAAACTGTTTGCTTTACATTTAATTATCTTACATTTGTATATGAATATAAAACAGAAAGTCTATTACATCATCGGCCGAAAGTCTAAAAAGTGGCTATTTGGTAGGCTGCAAATCAATCACATGACATTCGAAATAAAATTACAGGCTATGAACTGGAAGGAATCGGAGGAGATGATGATTGATAAGTTGTTTCTGGAGGTAGGGTAATGACTCAAGCGCAATTCAATCAAAAGAAACTTTCTCGAATCGCTTCCATCGAGGCGTACGAATGGGCTAATATTTGGTATCGGTGCAGCCAGAAAGTTCCTGAACGGTCAAAGCTATCCGTTGACGGTGTCTACAAAAATACGGCACACCGTGAATATCTTTCGAAATGGCTCGAAGCGTTTATTTTGAAATATATCAATCGAACTTATCCAACTTGGAAAGCCCTAAAGGTTAATACCACAGGCAAGACCGTACCGAATCGAATAATTGGAGGTAATCGGGCCGGTGAAGTTATTGGCATACTGGCATATGCACAGGACGGATCAAAGCAAAGAGGCGAACTCGATATAAAAGTAATGAGGCCGATGCCGTTGCACACGATTTACTTTGAGGTCAAGATAGGTAAAGACAAATTATCGCAGGATCAAAAGGACTTTATTCAAGCGGGCTATGCTGAATGCTATGTAGTAAAGACATTGGATGATTTTTTAGAGGTAATGGATGGGATGAACGCAAATTAATCCAACTCCCATCCTCAATTAATATAAAACCTTGTCTTATGGCAGGGTTTTTTTGTTTGTAAATAATTTATTTACATTAGTGTATTTATTTTACATTTTGTAATTTGCAGTATGGAAAATAAAATATACTACCTTATTGGAAAGCACTCAAAATCTTGGGTTTGCGACCAGCTAGAAATTTCAAGGCCGTTACTTGACAAGCGAATTAAAAAAGACAATTGGAAGAAATCGGAGTGGTCATTAATTGAATCGCTTTACAAAAGTGAATTGATAAAAGAATGAGAGTTCCAAATGAATACATCATTGCGGAAAGCGACATTCTTAATGTAATTTCAGAGTTGGAGGATGAAAGATTAAAAACCTTAGATTACCACCAAAAAAAGCAAAAGGAAAGCCAAATTAATAAGCTTGTCAGGTCTATTGATTCGATTAGAACCTATGCAACCGTTTTAAGAATGGAGGCAATCAATACCAAGGCCAAAATTATAGCGGTTGAACAATGGCAAAAATGGATATTGTCTGAGAAAAATATTATTGAACCTGAAATCATGAAAGCCTACTATGATAAAAAGCAAAAAGAAGCAAATTAACCCACAAGACTATATAAAAGATGGTCAAAGAGGTTTGTCGAAGCTATGTAAAGAACTTTTTTCGCATGATTTTATTTACAATCACACGAATAAAGTTTGGCATTATTACCAAAATGGCTACTGGAAAAGCGATCAAATGAAACAGGTAAGAAAATATATTTCTGCTGAATTATCGCAAATAGTGGAGGATGAATATTTACGAGTGGATGAAATGTTTGAAAACGCCACAAAGGAGGATAAAAAGATGATAAAACCGATGTTAGATGAAACGCAAAACGCATTGAAATCCCTTGGTTTTAAGTCCTATATTGATAATGTGATGGAATTGGCTACCTCAGAACTGCCAGCACATGAGGGCATATTTGACAAAAACCCGTTTTTGTTTATTTGTGGTAATGGCGTAATTGACTTATCCGATATAAGTTTTACGCCTCATTCTCCGTCATACATGATTTCAAAAACACCCACGACAGACTACGACACTAAAGCAAAATGCCCTAAATGGGATGAGTTTTTGAACACTATTTTTCAAGGTAATGACGAGCTAATAAAATATATTCAAACAGCCGTTGGCTTTTCTATGTCTGGACTAAAGGATTTTCAAGGTTTTTTCTTTTGTTATGGTCAGGGAGCAAACGGCAAAAGCACGTTTTTCAATACGATAAAATTAGTGTTTCAAGATTATTATCAGTCCTTTCCCGTTGATTCTTTATTGACAAAAAACCAAACGGGAACGGATTATAATATTGCAAACCTGAAAGGCAGTAGGCTTGTTTTATCATCCGAAATACCAGAAGGAAAGAAATTAAACGAAGCCTTGATTAAAGATTTGACTGGAGGCGATACCATTTCGGCACGTCGAATTTATGGAGATCCGTTCGATTTTGAGCCAACTCACAAGCTTTGGATGTTCGGAAATCATAAGCCAATTATAAAAGGTGATGATCATGGCATTTGGAG
>Ga0222672_1000233_pt1 | contig 27239 bp, 22 predicted proteins | sample AntAcemetagen799_FD_179810 | JGI IMG/M metagenome (GOLD analysis project Ga0222672, IMG submission 179810) | Saline water microbial communities from Ace Lake, Antarctica - #799 | ecosystem: Environmental > Aquatic > Non-marine Saline and Alkaline > Saline | place: Antarctica: Ace Lake...
CCAGATTGAAATGAAATATACCGCCTGGAAACTTGGCTTTACCGTGAAAGAAGTCCCGATTATTTTTACTGACCGCACCGAAGGCACTTCTAAAATGAACAAGCGTATTTTTAGGGAAGCTGTTCTGGGTGTTATTAATCTAAGAATGAGAGGAATAACCGGACAAATAAAACCAGCTCCTGAAAATAAATCTTAAACTATGAGCGCCATCCTGATTAAAAATGCAAGCCTTATAAACGAAGGAAAACGCTTTGTGGCTGACGTGCTTATAGATCAAGGTGTGATAAAAACTATTTCTGCTGCCGGAAAAGGTAAACACGAAATTACCGAAAAGGGCCTAAGAATTATTGATGCTACGGGAAAGCTACTCATTCCTGGCGTTATAGACGATCAGGTGCATTTTCGGGAACCCGGATTGACTTACAAAGCTGAAATAAAAACAGAAAGCCGCGCCGCAGTTGCCGGCGGCATTACCAGCTTTATGGAAATGCCAAACACGATTCCCAATACGCTTACGCAAAGTCTTTTACAAGACAAATACGAGCTTGCGGCAATGCAATCCATGGCCAACTTTTCGTTTTATATGGGTGCGTCTAACGACAACCTGAAGGAAGTTGCCAAAACAAATCCCAAAGATGTTTGCGGCATCAAGGTTTTTATGGGCTCAAGCACTGGAAATATGTTGGTGGACGACCAACAAACTTTGCAGGGAATTTTTGCGGAAGCACCCACAATCGTTGCCGTACATTGTGAGCACGAGCCTACAATTCGTGAAAACAATCAGCTGTTTCAGCAAAAATATAAAGAGACCGGCACAGCCAGCCTTCATCCGCTAATAAGAAATGCAGAAGCTTGCTACAAATCGTCATCACAAGCTGTTGAGCTGGCCGAAAAATATGGCACACGCCTGCATGTTTTGCATCTTTCAACCGCTATAGAAACCGCACTTTTCAGCAATAAAATTCCGCTTGCGGAGAAAAAAATTACCGCCGAAGTTTGCCTTCATCACCTGTGGTTTAACGAGAATGATTACAAACTTAAAGGCAATCTGATTAAATGGAATCCAGCGGTAAAAACCGAAAATGACCGGTTAAAACTTTGGGAAGCCTTATTGGACGGACGATTGGATGTTGTGGCAACTGATCACGCTCCGCATACGCTGGAAGAAAAATCACGTCCCTATTTTGAAGCACCTTCGGGCGGGCCGATGGTTCAGCATTTGCTTTTGGGCATGCTTGAAATGACCAAAAAAGGCATGTTAAGCCTGGAAACAATGGTCGAAAAAATGTGCCACAATCCGGCGATTTTGTTCCAAATTCATCAGCGCGGTTTTATCCGCGAAGGCTACTTTGCTGATTTGGTTTTAATTGCTGAAAACGAGCCGGAAACGGTATCTAAAGACAATATCCTTTACAAATGTGGCTGGTCGCCGCTGGAAGGAACAACTTTTTCTTACCAAATAACACATACTTTTATAAATGGCGAATTGGCTTATGAAAACGGAAACTTCAAAGAAGATGTCAAAGGTATGCGCTTGCAATTCAATCGTTAGGCTTTTTTTATTTGCACTACTTTTCCTCTTTTTTTTGAGTAGCTGCACACAAAAAACAGTTGAAAATAATGACGAAGACCTTGTTCCCGAGATAGAAAATTTGTGGGACAACGGCAATCCGAAAACTGTGCGTTTTTTTAAAGAAGAAGGGGGCGAAAAAATCTTAGTAAAAGAAAAACAATACTATCCGGAAGGCCAGCTAAACATGGAAGGCAGCTTTAAAAACAAGCTTCGCGAAGGCGAATGGAACTCCTGGTACGAAGACGGCACTTTGTGGAGCAGCGGTAGTTTTATGGCTGGAGTTCGCCACGGAAAAGGTATTATTTACCACCCCAATGGCACCAAAAGCATCGAAGGAACCTACGAAGAAGGCCGGCGCACCGGACTTTGGAAATCTTGGGACGAAGCGGGAAATCTGCTCAGCGAACAGCGATTTGATTGAGGTTATTTCTCCGACGATAGGTAAAGCACTACAGGCAAATGATCGCTAAAGCCACCAAAATATCTTCCGCCGGAAGCTGTGCGATTTGGCCGTGATTCTCCATTTTTCTGTTGAAAAAGCATCCACGGATGTTTCACTACTTTGAGCGAATCCACTTTCCAGCTTTTTCCATTTAATAAAGCCGACGAAACAATTACTTGATCAAAGAAATCCCAGCTTTTATAGTACAAAGTGCCTTCGCCGGCTAAAAATGGATCGAGCGATAGGTTGTAAAGTTCAGCGGCAGCAACTCCTTGTTTCGGACTACCTGCTTTCAGGTGATCAGTAATGCTCAAATCGTTTGGATTATCATTTAAATCGCCCATGATAACAATATTTGCATTGGCATTAAAAGCCAAAATTGAATCAGCTTTATGACGTAAAAAATCTCCAGAAGTGCGGCGCTTAGGATCAGTTTCTTCACGCCCTCCATATCTTGATGTCCAATGATTTACAAAAATATGCAAGGTATCATTGCCGTGTATTAAGCCTTTGGCATACAGCACATGGCGCATTTTTCCACTGAGGCTGTCGGGCATGATAATTTCCATCGCCTGCAAATGTAGCAAGCGAAAATAATCTGCCCGATAAATCGCCGCCACTTCTATTCCACGGTCATCATTATCAGCAATATGAGCGATGGAATAAGCCGCACTGGCAAGGGCAGGTTCGCGCACTAAATCTTCGAGCACTTCACGGTTTTCAATCTCGGCAAGGCCAACAAAATGAGGCATTTCCATGCTGTCCATTGCCGCAATCACCTTGGCTTTTTGTTGTAATTTGTGCAGGTATTTTTCTGTATTCCAATCCAAACGAGAACCTGGCAAAAACTCCTCATCATTGATGGTCGGGTCGTTTATGGTGTCGAAAAGGTTTTCAACATTATAAAAAGCTACCATCCAATCTTTTTCTGGCTTTTTAAGTTGATTTTTTGAGGTGCTACAAGCACTGGCAAACACCACAAAGGCAAGCATAGCCGCCCAAGTTAAACTTCTGGAAATCAATCTCATCTTCTAATCATTTTTTAGTTTATCAATCAATCGGCGTTCTTTTTTTGTTGGGCGGCCAAGTCCGCGGCCACGGTATTCTGTTTTGGAAGCCAACACCATTTCGTAGCGTTCAAGTTCCTCCTGTGGCGTTCGGTCAATATACACCTCATCAAGCATTTTGGCAGAAACCCGATTTTTGATTGGATCTTTTACCTCCACCTTTTTGTGTAGTTGATTCACTTGTACGTCAATGATATCGCCGGTTTTAACTTCGCGGGAAGCTTTTACTGTCTGTTGATCCATTTTCACTTTGCCGCCTTTGCATGCTTCAGCTGCCAAATTTCTGGTTTTAAAAATCCGCGCAGCCCAAAGCCATTTGTCAATACGGATGCTTTCGCTCATTTTTGCCTAAAATAGAGTTGTATCGGAATACCTTTGAAATTGAATTGCTCACGCAATTTGTTTTCCAAAAAACGTTTGTAGGATTCTTTCACTTCTTTGGGAAAATTACAGAAAAAAACAAATTGTGGCGAAGCCGTCTTCAACTGCGTGATATACTTTATTTTAATATACCGTCCGCGCGAGGCGGCTGGTGGTGGTGAAGCCTGAATAATAGGCAAGAGCACTTCATTCAACACCGAAGTAGATATGCGTCGCTGCCGATTTTCGTATACCTCATTGGCCGCTTCGAGTACCTTAAAGATGCGTTGCTTTTGAATCACCGAAGTAAAAATAATCGGAATATCGGTAAATGGTGCTGTACGTTGTTTGATGGCCTGTTCAAACTCCAGATGCGTATTGGTCTCTTTTTCAATCAAATCCCATTTGTTGGCAACAATCAAAACGCCTTTCTTGTTTTTTTCTGCCAGCCTCAAAATATTCAAATCTTGTGCTTCCATGCCATCTTTTGCATCGATCAACAAAATGATTACATCACTCTCTTCGATGGTACGAATAGCGCGCAATACCGAATAAAACTCAATATTTTCGTAAACTTTACCTTTTTTGCGCAATCCGGCAGTGTCAACCAAGATAAAATGCATACCAAATGCTTTGTATTCCGTATGAATGCTATCGCGTGTGGTGCCGGCAATGGATGTTACAATATTCCGTTCGTTGCCCAAAAAGGCATTGATGATAGAAGATTTGCCCACATTTGGCCTTCCTACAACAGCATATTTAGGCAATGCATTATTGATTACCGCATGATCATCAGGCAGAAGTGGAACCATTTCATCGAGCAACTCCCCAGTACCACTGCCGGTTATAGCTGACACAGGAAATACTTCTCCCAAGCCAAACGCATAAAATTCGTGTGTATCTGCAATGCGCTCAGAGTTATCTACTTTATTTGCGACCAGCAACACTTTTTTCTTGACCTGACGCAACATATTGGCCACTTCCTGGTCCAAAATATGAATGCCTTCGCGGGTATCTACTACAAAAAGAATCACATCAGCTTCATCAATGGCCAGCGCCACCTGTTTCCTGATTTCTTCTTCAAAAATATCTTCAGAACCCATTACATATCCGCCAGTATCAATCAACGAAAAACTTTTCCCGTTCCAATCACTCACACCATAATGGCGGTCGCGGGTAACTCCACTCGTCTCTTCTACAATAGCCTGTCGCGATTGCACCAACCTATTAAATAAGGTCGATTTGCCCACGTTAGGCCTTCCTACTATTGCCACTATATTCGCCATAAAATCAATTATTTACTTAAGAAATTAGGATTCGTAACCGAAACGCTTCAACATGGTATCATCGTTGCGCCAGTCTTTATTCACTTTTACTGTTAATTCAAGAAATACTTTTTTGCCCACAAAAGCTTCAATATCTTCGCGTGCCATCGTTCCTGTTTTTTTTATGGCAGCCCCTTGTTTTCCAATGATGATGGCCTTTTGAGAATCGCGAGCAGCGAAAATAATAGCCTGAATACGGATGAGTTTTGCACTTTCTTCGTAGGCATCAACAGCCACCTCAACAGAATAAGGGATTTCCTGTTTGTAATTGAGCAAGATTTTCTCGCGGATAATTTCCGTAATAAAAAAGCGCATCGACTTATCGGTGAGCTCGTCTTTCGGAAAATAAGGAGGCGATTCGGGCAGGTGCGCCAAAATTTGCTCCATTAAATAAGGAACATTATGGCCGAGAATAGCAGAAATTGGGAAGATTTTTGCTTTAGGCAAAGCCTCTGTCCACCATAAAACTGAAGCCTCCACAGCAGCCTGATCTGACAAATCAATCTTATTGATTAGTACAAAAACCGGCACCTTACTTCTAAGCAGCTTTTCAATGGTTGACGTATGCGGCGTTTCTTCTGTAATATCAACAGCAAAGAGTATTAAATCAGCATCAACAAAAGCTGTTTGTACAAACTGATTCATCACTTCATGCATTTTGTATGCGGGTTGATCGATGATGCCTGGCGTATCTGAAAACACGATTTGATAGTTCTCGTCGTTCACAATTCCAAGAACCCGGTGCCTGGTTGTTTGCGCTTTTGAGGTAATTATTGATAATTTTTCCCCTACCAGCGCGTTCATCAATGTTGACTTGCCTACATTTGGATTACCTAATATGTTGACATAGCCTGCTTTATGTTTCATCTAAAATTATTTTGCTAAAAATATTTGCTTTGCAAAGTAACAAAATATATCTTTGCACTCCCATTTAGGAATAGGATTAAGTTCTTTCAGTCTAAAATGGTCAAATTGCGGGGTGGAGCAGAGGCAGCTCGTTGGGCTCATAACCCAAAGGTCGGAGGTTCGAATCCTTCCCCCGCTACAAAGAACAGCAAGCAAGAGCCAACTTTTAGGAGTTGGCTTTTTTGTTTTGAGTAATTTTTCTTAAGCCAAATATCTGCACTTTTTTGCGCTATTCGAACACCTATTTATTGCGCATATTTAGGCTATCCATTTAAGCAGAAATATATATTTTCTTACCTTAGACCTGCTGTACTGCAAGCAAATTTGAAAATCAAAAAGCCACGACGAGAGAACCAGCCATAAAACTATTCGATCAAAAACAAGTTCGTGTTCATTGGGACGATGACAGAGAAAAGTGGTACTTCTCAATTGTAGATGTTGTTGGTGTGTTAACTGAAAATGAATATCAAGGGGCAAGAAACTACTGGAAGGTTCTAAAGCACAGGCTTAACAAAGAAGGAAATGAAACGGTTACAAATTGTAACCAGTTGAAAATGCAAGCACCCGATGGAAAAATGCGTATGACCGATGTCGCTGATAAAGAGCAACTTTTGCGTATGATTCAATCAATTCCTTCGCCCAAAGCCGAACCTTTTAAACTTTGGCTGGCAAAAGTAGGATACGATTTACACCCCAAAAACGAAATAGCTCAGCGTAAAACTAATTGTGCTAAATTTGCCAATTAAAGCCAATTTCCATACCTAATGCCTTCATTTACACCAAAAGACATTGCCGATTATTACAATCAAACCCTCCCCCATTATCGATTTTGGTGGAAAATGAATCGATCGAAAGCTATTCATTATGGCATTTGGGACGATGAAACCTCAAATTTTCAGGAAGCATTACAAAACACCAACCATCAAATGGCAGCATTGGCAGGTGTTGAGCCAAAAAGCCTGGTAATGGATGCCGGATGTGGCGTCGGCGGAGCAGCATTTTTTCTGGCTTCAAATTTTGATTGTCAGGTAGATGGGGTTAGCTTAAGTGATCGTCAAGTGGAGTTGGCTAAAGGTTTTTCAGAAAAACTGAGTTTGCAAAAACTCACCCATTTTACAGTTGCTGATTATAACGACACACTTTTTGAAAACAATAGTTTTGACTTGATTTGGGCTTGCGAAAGCTTGTGTTATGCCACAGATAAAGACAAGTTTCTGACAGAGGCGCACCGTTTATTAAAGCCAAGCGGAAAAATTGTCCTTAGCGACTATTTTTTAACAGAAAAAGGAATAGCTGACGAGCAATCGTTGATGAAAAACTGGGGCGAAACTTGGGCTATCTCACAGTTTAATGAAATCACAGAATTTAGAAAATCACTACAAAGAAACGGTTTCGTTTTGGTTGAAAACAAAGATTTTAGTGAAGCGATTTATAAATCATCACGCCGCATGTATCGCGCGTATTTAATTGGCGCACTGCCTTCTATCCTTTACAACCTCACACACAACACTTCCCGTTTTGCAAAACGTCACTATTTATCTGGTAAGTTTCAGTTTTTAGCGCTCAAAGCAAAGCTTTGGGAATATCGGATTATTGTTGTGCAGAAAGTAGCTTAATTATTCCTGAGGCCGGTCTAATAAGCATCTTTATCGTTCAACTCATCGTTGCTCGTGTTTTTTGATTCCTCATTAACAACGCATTAACTGCGGATCAAAAATCACTCCCGACTAGATTTGAACGTAAATATCACTTTTTAGACTCGGCTCATTCCTGAAAATAAACTCTTTTTACCCGTCGGGAAATGCGTGTCAGCAGTTCGTAAGGAATTGTTTGCGAAAACTTTGCCAGCTCTGAAAGTTTATGGGCATCATCAAAAACAATCACCTTAGCTCCTTCTACCGCCTGAATTCCATTGAGATTTATCATGACCATATCCATGCAAACATCGCCAATAATCGGTGCTTTTTTATCTCCTACCCACAAGTGACCCTTTCCATTACCCAAAATCCGTGGCAAGCCATCTGCATAACCAACTGGAACAATGCCAATTAAAGTTGATTCAGTAAGTACCGTACTTCTGCTGTAGCCAATACTTTCACCGGCTTTAACCGTTTTTATTTGCGTGATAATTGATTTTAGCGAAAGTACAGTTTGCAGTTTATCTGCTTCCTCATAGGTTTGAGGCACGCCATACAGCCCAATTCCAAGGCGCACCAAGTCGAATTGAGCTTGCTGAAAACGCATCACACCACCGGTGTTAAGTATATGAAGCATAACCGGATAAGAAATTCCAGCAGTGATTTTACGACTCAATTTATCGAACAAATCAATTTGTTGCCGCGTAAAATCATCGTGTTCAGGTTTATCGCTGGCCGCCAGATGTGAGAAAACGGATTTCACCAATAACATTGGATTTTGCTGAATTCTAAATAATAATTTCTCAATTTGATCTGGACAAAACCCCAGGCGATGCATGCCCGTGTCCAACTTAATGTGAATTCGGACAGGTTTGTTGGGCGGCAGCGCAGTTTGTCGGATAGTTTCTTCGAGTAAATCCAGCGTTCTAAAACTGAAAACTTCGGGTTCGAGCTGATGTTTTATCATCGTGTCGAAGCTATTTTCTTCGGGACTCATCACCATGATAGGTAAACTTAATCCGGCTTTGCGCAGCTCAACGCCCTCATCCGTATAAGCCACAGCCAAATAATCTACTTGGTGAAACTGTAAAACATTGGCAACCTCAAAACTACCAGTTCCATAACTGAATGCTTTAACCATCGCCATCAATTTGGTAGAATTGCTGACTTTGCTACGAAAATAATTCAGGTTATGAATCAAGTGATTGAGATTGATTTCCAATACGGTTTCATGTGCTTTTTCTTGCAGTTGATTGCTGATTTGCTCAAACTCAAAAACCCGCGCACCTTTTAATAAAACCGTCTGATTATTAAGCGATGCAAACGAAAAATGAGTCAAGAAATCAGCTGTAGTTTGGAAGAAGTTTTTCTGCATCGAAAACCGATCCGCCTGTCGGCTAATGGCTGGTCCAATGCCAATGAGATAGTCTATATTTTTTGCTTCGAGCAACTGTGCAATAAAGGTGTACAAATCCACTTCATTTCGTCCGCTTTGAAGAATATCTGACAAAATAAGTGTTTTACGCGGGTGCTGCTGCTGTTGATTCATAAAATCAAGCGCAATAACCAACGAATTCACATCAGAGTTGTAGCTGTCGTTAATTATGGTGCAATTGTTTGTGCCTGCTTTCAACTCCAGGCGCATCGCAATGGGTGTAAGCAATTCCATCCGCTTACTAATAGTAGCCTGAGACACACCAAGCAACAGCATCATTGCCCAACAATGGATGGCATTTTCGATAGAAGCTTCATCGCAAAAAGGAATAGTAATAGTGGCGTTTTTCGCTTTGTAAATTCCTTCTATAGTACAACTTTTCGCCGTTTTCTTGATTTCTGTAATTTGCAAATCAGCCTGATATTTCCTACTCCAGCTAAAGGCCTGAATGCTATGCAGCAACTCCGATCTGATTATTATCGACTGTATATCAGCATGATCTGCACAATAAACGAGCGTGTCAACTTTGGTAAAGAGTTTTAGTTTTTCACCTACTTTTTGATTTATCTGGATAAAATTCTCACCATGCGCCTGCCCAATATTGGTGAATAATCCAATAGTCGGTTTAATAATTTGCTGCAGCTTATCCATTTCATCAGGCTCAGAAATGCCTGCTTCAAAAAGTGCCAGTTGGTGCTGTTTGTCCATTTGCCAAACAGAAAGCGGCACACCAATTTGTGAGTTATAGCTTTTCGGGCTTCTTATAATGGTGCGATCGGGACTTAGCAATTGAAAAAGCCATTCTTTAACAATTGTTTTTCCATTGCTTCCGGTGATACCGATAACAGGAATATCAAATTGTTTGCGGTGATAGGCAGCTAGTTGCTGTAGTGCCGTTAAGGTATTATTAACCAATACAAAAGCAGCATCAGGCATGCTTTCTTTTGAAAAATTAGTATGGCTAACCATAAAAATCCGTAGTCCTTTGGCATACAATGGTTGCAAATAGTTATGTCCATCGTTGCGGTTGCTAACCAGTGCGATAAACATACAATTTCTAGCCGTAATAAACTGGCGGCTGTCGATAATAATATCTCTGATTGTTATGTCGTTGCCTACGTCCGATAATAATTTTCCATTAACGATTTCAACCAATTCGGAAACAGGATAAATATGGTGTATCATATAAACACCTTAGGTATTATTGTTATGGAACGAGGGCAATGGGTTGGCAGTATTTTCATCAAACTCGGCCCTGTTACGAAACACATCCAGCGCTAGGTATAAAGCTTCTCTAAAAGAATCTTCAGTAGCAATATTTTGTCCTGCAATTTCAAAAGCAGTTCCGTGCGCTGGCGAAGTTCTGACAATTGGCAGTCCTGCCGTGAAATTTACGCCACCTTCAAAAGCAATACTTTTAAAGGGCGCAAGTGCCTGATCGTGATACATTCCCATTACGCCATCGTACTTTTTCCAAGCACCAGAGCCAAAGAAACCATCTGCCGGAAAAGGCCCAAAAACCAAAATACCTTTTTGTTTTAACTTTTCAAGCGCAGGCATAATCAGTGTTTTTTCTTCGGTGCCGAGCAAGCCGCCATCGCCAGCATGCGGGTTTAAACCCAGAATGGCAATTTTTGGCTTGACAATACCAAAATCACGGATAAGACTTTCGTTTAGAAGTACGATTTTTTTACTTATCAACTCCTCTGATATCTTCTCCGAAACATCTTTTAGCGGAATATGACCGGTGAGGGTTCCCACGCGCAAATCGTTCCAAACCATCAACATAAGCGGTTCCTTTTTGTCGAAATGTGCACTCAAGTATTCAGTATGACCAGGAAAGCTAAAAGCCTCTGACTGAATATTTTGTTTGTTGATGGGCAGCGTTACCAAGGCGTGAATTTTACCTTTTTTAAAATCTGACATAGCCATTTCAAGTGCATCATAAGCTGCTTCGCCCGCAATGGACGTGGATTGTCCTATGTCAATTTTCAGGTCATTTTCGGTACAATTTACAATGTTGATTCTTTTCGGATGCGCCTGATCAGCATCTTTTATCAGATTAAACTGTATATCGTTATAATTTAGATGTTTCTTGTAATAAGAAGCCACTTTTGAATGACCATAAATAACCGGCGTAAACAAGTCGAGCATGCGCAAATCAGTGAAGATTTTCAATAATACTTCGTAACTAATTCCATTAATATCTCCGTGAGAAATACCTAAAATGATGCGATCTGTTGTGGATCTATTCTTTTTGATAAGTTCCATAATACCTTCTAATTTTAACGCAAAGTTAGTGTTTTAAGCCAATCCGAAAGTATCAGGTTTTTCGCGCAGACAAAACTATTGTTTTACCATAAAACTAACCGCAGCTCCGCCTCCTTCTGCAAGCTTTAGTTTGAAAAGCTCTCCTTTTTTAACTTCCTTATTTACAATTTGATAAGCTGTAGGGTTATCATCCCAATGTGCATCTTCGGCATCCAGATAAAGGCGGGCAGTGTAAGTTTTTCCTGCTTCCAGGAAATCTAAATCTAACTCCATTTCACGCGCATCTTCATTGGTGATGGCACCTAAAAACCAATTTCCAGACTTTCTATCCTGACGTGCAATTGTAACAAATTCGCCCACTTCACCATTCAGCACTTTAGTTTGCTCCCAATTGACAGCTACATCTCTGATAAACTGAAAAGCAGGATGCCCTTTGTAAGCGTTCATCAAATCAGGAACCATTTGTATGGGGCTGTTAATCACCACATAAAGCGCTAGCTGATGTGCCAAAGTAGTATTTACCTGGTTATCTGGCTTATAAGGCTTTAGCTTTATATCAAAAATCCCAGGAGTATAATCAATCGGACCGCTAAGCATACGTGTAAATGCCACTGTTGGCAAATGATTTGGCGGATTTCCTCCGTCAGAAGCCCAGGCATTAAATTCCTGGCCGCGCAGTCCCTCACGGGAAATAGCGTTGGGCAAAGTCCTTCTAATTCCGGTAGCCTTAATGGGTTCGTGCGCATTGATAGCAATATCATATTTGGCAGCCGTTTCAAGCACGCGACGGTAATGATTTACCATCCACTGACCGTGATGATACTCACCTTTGGGAATAATTTTCCCAACGTAACCAGTTTTCACTGAATAAATTCCAAGCGATTGCATCAACTTGAAAGCGGTGTCGAGCTGCTGATCGTAGGTGCGCGGTGCCGCAGAAGTTTCGTGGTGCATAATCAATTCCACGCCTTTAGATTTGCCATAACGAACGACTTCTTTCAGGTCATAATCAGGATAAGGAGTAACGAAATCAAAAACGCCTTCACGATCTTCAAAGCCAATCCAATGCTCCCAGCCTGTATTCCAGCCTTCTACCAATATACCATGGATATTATTTTCCGAAGCAAAATCGATCATTTCCTTTGCATATTCGGTAGTTGCACCGTGTTTTCCGTGTGGCTTTTTCCCGGTAAAGGTGTTCATATCCTGCGTACTGGCATAATCCCAGGTTTTTGTCCCGAGATGCATATCCCACCAAATTCCCACATATTTTGTTGGCTCAAACCAGCTGATATCGCCAAGTCTTTTGGGTTCATTGAGGTTAACGATCAGGTTAGATTCAATTAATCCACCAGCTGTTTCGCTCACCTGAACTGTGCGCCATGGCGTTTGAAAAGGCCCAACGCGTTTCACTTTGTAGCCCAAGCGGTCGGAGCCAACCAATTCACTTACCAAATTGAAATTTTTTGTATCAATTTTAATGGTCATGCCTGCATAATCGGTCAAATTGGCTTCATGAAAACTTAGGTAAAGGCCAGCATCTGTTTTCATTGTAACAGGCGTATTCACAGCGTTCTCCGGAATATAGCTTTGTGCCAAATCATTGTGATTTCGTAGTGCGATGGCATCAATTTCGCTCAGGCGGGTATGGTGATACAAGTGTTCATAAATATCCCAATCTCCTGGAATCCACCAGGCTTGGTGATCACCAGTAAGTTTGAAATGGGTATTCTCATCCATAATAATAGTCTCCTGATCTTCAGAAATATTAGGAAAATTATATCGGAATCCCAGACCATCATTATAGAGCTTAAACTCCATTTGAAATGCGCGATTTGGCGCTATCGTTTCCCTAATTTCGACAAGCATACGGTTATACTGATTTCGCACTTTGCGTTGTTCGCCCCACGGCATTTCCCAGCTTTCGTCTGCTTCATCTCGTGTAACATTTACTATTTCAAGATTTTCGGCAAGCGGAGCTTGTTCCTGAAACTCAAAACCGACAAAGGAAGTGTCGATAAGCAAGGCTGAATTGAACTTCAAGGTATAAGCCATCTGACCCTTTTCTACTGAAATAAATTCGACCGAAAGCTTTTTATCAGGCGATTTCAAGACTGTATTCAGTTTTTGTTCTTGACAGGACGTCAATAGCATAAAAACTATAAATACTTGAATTGAAGTAATTAACCAGAAATAATTTTTTGTTTTCATTACGATTTGGTTTTGCTTTGAAAATTCCTAATCTTGATGACTTGAAATGCTAGCAACATTCCCTTTGTATGAGTATATTTTCTATGAACTCCTTTTAAATCTATAACTCACAAATGTAATAATTTCTAGCTTTTATTAAAAGGAACGAGCTGTTTTTTAAAAACGCATGACTTACTTAACGAATTGTTATACTGCTTATTATACTATTTAATAGCCACTTATATAAGAAATAGCCATTGCAGAAATAAAAAACAATCCATTGCGAAAAACTTGATTCGAAATGATATTCGTTGTAACTTTAGCACAAAAAAGGAATTGTTATGAAAACTGATTACACCTGTCCGCATTGCAACAGCCATTTGTTGCTAGAAAATAAGCTGATTCTTACAGCCCGACATGCTTCATCTGAGGTGCTTTCAGAAGGGTTTATATTGTTGATGAATCCTGAAATTGGCCACTATGAAACCACTTTACATGGAGATGTAACTGTTAAAGAGGGCGAAAAATACGATTTCTTCTGCCCGGTTTGTCACCACAAGCTGCATTCTGATTTGAATGAAAATCTGGTGATGGTTCAATACCACGATGACAAAGGGAAGCTCTTTGAACTCCATTTTTCAAAGATATCCGGTCAAAAAAGTACTTACAAAATTATGGGTCGCTCGGTAGAAACTTTTGGTATTGATGCGCCGCACTACCTCGATTATATCAACCTGATTGACATGAGCTAAAAACTGTTTTACAGCTTGTTAGCATATTCATTGAGGTAATGAAACATCAACCTCACGCCTGTTCCTGTTCCGCCAATTCCGCGATAGCTGTCACGCTTCTCAATAAATGCAGGGCCAGCAATATCGAAATGCACGAAAGGATAATCGGTGAAATGTTCCAGGAATTTACCTGCGGTGATAGCACCACCTTCAGGGCCGCCGATATTTTTTAAATCAGCGATTTCTGACCTGAGCTGCTCTCGGTATTCATCCCACATCGGGAATTTTACCAAGCGCTCATGCACTAAGTTACCACTTTGCGCTAAATCACAAAACAGATCAGCAGCTTTAACTTCCATAGCCACAATGCCTTGCGAACCAATAGCACGGGCAGCAGCACCAGTGAGGGTTGCAAAATTAAACACGATTTCTGGTGAGAATTTTTTAGCATAAGTCAAGGCATCGGCCAAAATTAGTCTTCCTTCGGCATCTGTGTTTAGCACTTCAACTGTAGTTCCATCAAACATAGTAATCACATCTCCTGGCACATAGGCATTACCATCCGGGCGATTGTCAGTTGCCGGAACCAAGGCAATCACATGCAGTGGCAATTTGGCGCTTGCCACAGCAAAAATAGAAGCCGCAACCGTAGCAGCGCCGCCCATATCACATTTCATGGTGTCCATAGCGTTTGAAGGCTTCAGACTGAGGCCGCCGGTATCGTAAACCACACCTTTTCCAACAAGCACAACTGGTTTAGTATTTTTGGCGTTTTCAGGTTTCCATTCCAAGATGGTAAAAGTTGGCGGGTCGATACTGCCTTTATTAACTGACAGCAAGCCGCCCATTTTTAAAGCTTCGATTTTTTGTTTGTTAAAAACCTCGGCTTTGCCACCTACGGCTCTGAATTTCGTGCTGATTTGTTCAGCCAAATCAACAGCACTGAGCTTATTGAGCGGTTCATTTACTAAATCACGCGCCCAGCAATTGGCTTCGACAGCTATAATAAGGTGTTCAAGTTTTTTAAGATTGATATCCGCCAGAATCTCCAGTTTTTCCAGACTATTCTTCTTATCCGCGGCATCTTTGCGGTATTTATGAAACTGGTAATTGGACAGCGCAAGTCCTTCGGCCACGGCCAAAATTTCCGCTGCGGCATCCGATTTGGTTTCCAAAAGCAGTGTAGAAATTCCATTGCTATTGGCTGATTTATTCACCTGAGCGCCTTGTTTTCGACACCATTCCAAGCGTTTGGCTTCGTCCATTTCCTTATCAAAAAACAAGAGGAATTGTATTCCACCAAACTGATTGAGTTCAATCAGCTCTTTTTTAAGTTTATCTCTTTGATTTTTAACGAATTCCAGCGCTTCCTGATTGAGCTTTAGCGTCTCAAGCGGTTCGTTCTTTTCGGTAAGAAAAAGTCTGTCGGATGTATTGCTTTGCGCAACATGATGTATGAATAAGGCCATGATGTGTTGTGTTTAGTGCGAAATTGCTGACAAATTTACAAAAGAAAAGCTTGCCGGATAGATGTTGTCTGTTTATCTCCAGTGCTGAATCAAATAATCCATGATTTTAGCTGTTGCGCCCAGTTGATTGTCAACATATTTTTTACAGACCAATGCGGATTGCTGGTGATACGCTTTGTCGTTAATCAGTTTTAACAATTGTGTTTTAAGCTCATCCGCATTGCTGATGCTAAAAGCGCCACCAAGATTTATCAAATCTACGGCTTCGTTAAACTGTTTGTAATTTGGGCCAAAAAGTACCGGCACGCCAAAAGTTACCGCTTCCTGAATATTGTGAATAGCCTTGCCAAAACCACCACCAATATAAGCGATTTGGGCATATTGATACAATTGCGAAAGGATTCCTATTTGATCAACAATCAAAATGCGGGAATCGATTGGATCAGCAAAATTACTATACAATTGAGCTTTTTCGGGCAAAGCATTCTCTATCTGCTTAATATGCGATTTACTAACATCGTGTGGCGCAATAATCAGGCAATAATCTGCGGGCAAATCAGCTAAAAATGGAATTAGTAGTTGCTCGTCAGAAGGCCAACTGCTACCAGCGATAATTACCTTTCTATTGCCAAGAAACTTCTCCACTTCTACAAATTTTGACGCTTGTTTTGCAATGGCAGCAACCCTGTCGAAACGCGGATCACCATTTACTGTTACCTCATTTATTCCAATATTTTTGAGTAACTTTTTTGAGTTTTCATCCTGCACAAAAAAGTGTTCAACCTGCCGTAAATGCTTGCGAAACCAACTACCATAAGCCTTAAAAAAATGCTGATCAGCACGAAATCTCACGGCAATAAAATAAAGTGGAATTTTCGCTTTTGAAAGCGTATTGATATAGTTGAACCAAAACTCATACTTTATAAAAAACACCGCTTCAAACTTGAAATGATATGTCAAAAGACGGGCGTTTCGGCGAGTATCGGCTGGCAAATACATTACTTTATCAGCAAGCTCATATTCTTTTCGGATTTCATAGCCCGAAGGAGAAAAAAATGTGAGTAAAACTTTATACGCTGGGAATGCCGTTTTTATGGATTCTATGAGCGGACGTCCTTGCTCAAACTCACCAAGTGAAGAGGCATGAAACCAAATCCATTGGTCTTTAATATTGATTTCCGGCAATTGCTTTTGCCAGTTTTTACGGCCATCAATCCATTGTTTTGCCTTGGGATTCCAAAATGCGACAAGGCGAATCGCCAAGCTATAAATTTGTATGCTAAAAGTATAAAGCGCGCGCATTTGCTCAATAATAATAGAAAGCCTGAGGTGCACGTTTGTAGGTAGGAATCATCCAGCTAATACGAACACCAAAGTATTGATCTGTATAAGTTTGCGTGTCCTTTCCCATCAGCACAAAATCGTAATCGCGCAAACCCTTTGTAGAAGCCTGTGTAAATTCAAGCGAAACGCTCAGGTTAAGCGCACGCGTATTGCTCATCAGCAGATAGCCTAATTCGCCTGAAAACGCGAGTCCGCCGCGCATACGATCATAGCCCAGCGCATAATCGTCCATCAGTTGTGGCGCCGTTCCAAATTGTGTTTCGATGCGTATGCGGTGCATGAGATATCCCAGACCGGCCTGCACAAAAATACCTGAATTGGGATTAGGAGCCAAAACATTAAACAGCTTACCTGCTTTCAGTTGCAGGTGATATCCACGTTCAAAAAGCGCCAAACTGGTGTATAAACCGTTTCCGTCAATCACTTCACCATCGCTGGTACTTACCAAGCTAAGAATTTCGGCCCTGTCCTTTACCTGATCGCCAAAAATAAAATGTCCGAAAGCACCAAACATCCAGTTTTTATCCGTTTTATAGCTTACACCTCCGCCGATGGTTGAGTTGTTGCCAAAATAAGTGGTGAGATCGCCACCGGGCGCTTGAAAAGAATAAGTGGCATGAAACATGACTGCTGAAACGGTGGTGTCGGAAACACGTTTTTGCGCCTGCAACTGCACAAAGCTTACAAAAATAGCAAGCGACAGAAGAATAAAATTTTTGCTCATGGATAAAGTCTTTTTCAGCGAAGCCACAAAGGTAAGGTTTCTGGCAAATTGCGGTTTTTTATTGTTAACGATAATTCATTATTAAAACTTACTCCCTTCTGAAATTTCGCAATTCTGCTTCACGCTTATGCAAAACTCATTTTTGGCACCAATTCTCCTACAGTAGTATGTTGAATACCAATAGCATCAACGGTTAAACAAGAATGAATTGGTAAAATACCGACCAAATCTCCTGGTTTAAATTGTTGGGCAAGATCAGACGGAATTTTTACAATGCCGTGTTCCTGCGAAAGGCCTGAAAGCCAAGCGCCTGATAATGGTTCTGACCAACCATTTTCTGTGAAAGTTACCAAATAGCCATACAACCGAAAGTTTTGGTCGGCAGCAATAAATTCCTTAGAGAAGTGAACAGCGCCGCCGTAAATCGTCATTTCGTTGCGTTCGGAGTGCATTGCTACAACCGGACAAGCCACCGCAACGGCAATATCATTGAGTTGGCAGGCGCCGATGTGGTATTGCATCAAATCGAAATACACAAAATTTCCGGGTCGCCATTCATCAAAATCTGGTAGAGTTTCCAACATAGAACATGAAGGCGTGTCGCCCCAGCTCAGCAGCAAATTTTCATCACCGATTTGTTGTTTGAGCCAGACTAGCTGCTTATTGATCGCGCTAACTTCCTTTTGAATTGCAGCGATGCCACCCGGATTATCATAAAACTGTCCGGCGTGAGCTAGCAGTCCTTTTAACTTAAGCTTGTCCAGATTTCCTATCTCTGCCGCCAATCCTAAAATTTGGCTGGCATTTTCCATTGGAATACCCGTGCGATGGGCTCCTACATCTATTTTGATGTAAATTTCTACAAGATGTTCCAGCCGTTCATTAAGCTGGCTAGCGACAGTCAAATCTTCCAACAAAAGCTGTAAGTTAATACGTGAAGCGAGCCTGTTAATCTGTTTGATTTCCAATAAATTAACTGGAAAGGCAATCAGTATATCATCCCAGCCGTGATCTGCAAAATATTGCGCCATACTTACGGATGAAACGGTAATTTTATCGACGCCTGCCTGCCGAAACCACGCTCCCACCAGACCGGATTGGTGGGTTTTAAAATGCGGCCTAAAAACAACACCATGCCTTGCGGCCTTGGCTTGCATGCGATGAATATTTTCAAGCGCTTTGGCTTTATCAATAATAAGGGTGGGCTTTACGATATCAAAATTTAACATAGATATGACTATTTCAAGCACAAATATAAAGCATCCGTTGGCAATAAATAGGGATTACCTACTTTTGCGTCCAGATTCTTTTCGCAACAAAGCAATATCATGACATCAACCTACAATTATCATACGCTTCCCAATGGCATCCGACTGATTCACAGGCAGAAGAACGGTCAAATCGCACACCTGGCACTCATGGTAAATACCGGCTCGCGCGATGAGTTGAGTCACGAGTATGGACTGGCGCATCTTATTGAGCACATGATTTTTAAAGGCACTAAAAAGCGTAAAGCTTACCATGTGCTTAGTCGCCTGGAAAATGTGGGCGGCGAGCTCAATGCCTACACAACCAAAGAAGAAACCTGCCTTCATGCTTCTTTTTTAAATGCGCATACCGACCGCAGCATGGAATTGCTGGCTGATATTGCGTTTCAGGCGAGTTTTCCGGCAAATGAATTGGAAAAAGAAAAAGAAGTGGTGCTGGACGAAATCAATGCCTACCGCGATAATCCTTCCGAAGAAATTTTTGATGAATTTGAAGACCAGCTTTTCAACGGACATCCCATTGGGCATCCTATTTTAGGCACCGAAAAAACCGTAAAATCCTTTTCAAGAAGTGATCTTTTTCGTTTTGTCAAAAATAATTATGCCACTGACCAAATCGTTTTGGCTTTGGTGGGTGATCTGACTTTTGAGAAATTTTTATTTAAATCGGCTAAATATTTTGGTCAGGTTGAAGCCCGGAAACATTCGCCTAAAAGGTTGGTAAACAGAGAGAAAAAGCCTAGCTTTATTCAAAAAGAGAGAAATAGTTACCTCACACATTGCATTTTGGGCAACAGCAGTTACGACCGCAAACATCCTGAAAAACACAGTATGCTATTGCTCAATAATATTTTGGGCGGCCCGGGCCTCAATTCCAGACTAAACCTCAACATTCGCGAAAAATATGGCTTTGCATACAATATCGAGTCGCATTATACTGCCTATTCAGACACAGGCGTATTTTTAGTTTACCTCGGCATTGATCCACGCTCAGCGGAAAAAGCCATGAAACTGGTTTACAAAGAATTGACAAAACTAAAAACGCTAAAACTGGGTAGCTTGCAATTACATCGCGCCCAGCAACAACTCATTGGTCAACTCGCTATTGGCTTTGAATCAGGACTTTCGGAAACGCTTTCAATTGCCCGCAGCCATTTAATGTTCGATAAAGTTGATGATATGAACCAAATTACACAGAAAATATTAAAGCTTGATGCTTCAAAAATATTAGCTGTTGCAGAAGAAGTTTTCAATTTTGATGATTTCAACACCTTGATTTATAATGGAAATTCAGAAAAACCGAGTCAAAATGATGAATAACACCTACAATTGTTCCACGATAATTTCTATCAGTCGAGTATTCACAAGGTGTCTATTAGGGTTTTTGACTTTCCTGCTTATCATTTTTTGCAACCCATCAAATGCCCAGAAAACCGAGCCGAAAATTGCAGATTTTGGCCGCGAAAAAGTAAAACCCACGACACAATCAGCTGAAATTACACCTTTAATTATTGAACAAGAAGTCGGTTCCGACACTACTTTTCAGGTTTCTATTGAGCAAATCTCGAAATATTATCAGTCAACAAGGATGATTCTCGCGCTAAAAAACAGCAGTAATTTGCTTGTAAATCATATCTGGTTTCAGGTGAGGCTTTTGGATAAAAATGGCGGATTTTTACACCGTGAGCAGCCCGTTTTATTCACTGAAATTAATGTTAATCAAAGCATTAGATATGAACTGATTTTCGAAAGTATTAGTCCGGAGCAAATTGGCTATATCGTTTTTCGTCCAGAGCTTATCGAGCTGGAGAGCAAAGAATATCCGTTGAAAGAAAGTTTTTTTAGGTTGACAAACGCAACAGCAGAGGAAATACAAGTTGTTTTTAACACCCGTTTTCAATGATCGACAGCAAAATTGAAGCTTATATCAACGCCCATTCCACGAAGGCGGATAAAGTCTTAGAAGAAATCTATCGGCAAACACACCTCACACAGATGTATCCGCGTATGATTTCCGGCCCGCTTCAAGGCAAGTTTCTGGAAATGATTTGCGCAATGCTTCAACCCAAAAAAGTACTAGAAATTGGCACTTTCACCGCTTATTCAACCATTTCAATGGCCAAAGCGCTGAAACGTGAAAGCCAAATCACCACGCTGGAATCCAATGAAGAAATGGAAGATATTATTCTCAACAATTTGCAAAAAGCTGGCGTGGCAAATCAGGTAAAGCTAATGATCGGCGATGCCATCAAACTAATTCCACAAATCCAAAATACGTTTGATCTCATCTTTATTGATGCCGACAAGATCAATTATCCACAGTATTTTGAGTTGCTAATTGAAAAATTGAATACGGGAGGTTTTATGTTAGCCGACAATGTTTTGTGGAGCGGAAAAGTGGCCGATCCAACCATCACCGACGAAGAAACCCGCGCCATAAGGCAGTTTAACGCTATGGCACGGGATCACCAGCAAACGGAACAAATTATTTTACCCTTACGCGATGGCATTTCGCTGATTCGTAAAATAAATGGTGCTTAGGAATTATTTTGCAGTATATATTTCCTCGAATTCCTTGCTGTGTTCATGCATCATCTTTTCTGCTTTTTCTACCATATTTTTAGAGCCAATAAAAAGTGGGCAGCGTTGATGAATATCTTTTGGCTTCATATCCAAGATACGCTGAAAACCATCAGAAGCCATACCACCAGCCTGTTCGGCAATAAAAGCCATCGGCACGCATTCATACATCAGCCGCAGTTTTCCTAATGGATTTTTGAGCGTTCCCGGGTAAATATAAATACCGCCTCTGAGCAAATTGCGGTGAAAATCAGCAACCAGCGAACCAATATAACGCGTAGTATAAGGCCGGTTGGTAGCTGCATCATCTTCTTGGCAGTATTTGATATACTTCTTTACACCTTCTGGAAAATAAATATAGTTGGCTTCATTGATGGAATAAATTCCACCATCTTCGTCAATCTTCATGTTTTCATGCGAAAGGATAAACAGGCCACAAGTAGGATCATAGGTAAAACCATTGACACCTTGACCCGTTGTATAAACCATAATTGTTGAGGAACCGTAAATGATATAACCTCCGCAAACCAGATCGTTACCAGCTTGTAGAACATCTTCTCTCGAAATCTTTGTGCCGACAGATTTGCGTTTATAAATGGCAAAAATTGTTCCAATAGGTACATTGACTTCAATATTTGAGGAGCCATCTAATGGATCGATAGCTACAATATATTTGGCATTTTTGGTCGTTTCGTCATCAAAAAGCACTACGTCATCATTTTCTTCTGAAATGATGGCAGCACATTGTTTGCCACTTCGCAAGGCTTTAATAAACTCATTATTGGCCATAACATCCAGCTTTTTCTGGCTTTCTCCCTGCACATTTACGCTTCCTTCAAAGCCCAAAATATTTGACAAACCAGCCCGATTGACATCTCTGTTAACGATTTTTGCGGCAATTCCGATGTCATTTAATAAGCGGGAGAATTCTCCGGTAGCATAATTAATGTGTTCTTGTTGTTCCCAAACAAACTCTACTAATGTTTTCATACGTTATTTTTAGTGCTAATTGGTATTGAATTTCAATCGATTGCGGAAAAATTGCAGTTTACAACATGCTTGATAATCAAGTAGTCGCAAGCCAATTTTTGTCGTTGCGCAAATATAGTACCTTTGCTTTTTGATTCCTAATCAAAAGTATATGCTCCAGAAAGTTTTCAAATTTGGTGGCGCCTCTATTAAAAATGCGGATGCAGTTAAAAACTTACACCAGATTCTATTGCGTTTTTCAAATGAAAAGCTTGTGCTGGTTTTTTCGGCTATGGGCAAAACTACCAACGCACTCGAAAAACTTTTGCAGGCCACTAGAGATGAGCAAACAGACCTCAAAAACACGCTATTTGAACAAGTCAAAGCCTTTCATTTTGATATCGTAGGCGAACTGTTTTCTAAGGAAGCATTAGAACTTCTAAGCCCAAAGCTGGAATTTCTTTTTGAGCAATTAGCCACTGATATTGAGCTTATAACCCTTGAATATGATAAGCATTACGACGCTACAGTAAGTTATGGCGAATTGCTTTCAACGACAATTATCAGCCATTATTTGTTGCAGCAAGGTCTGTCAGTAAAGCTTATTGATGCGCGCAAAATAATTCTTACCGACGATTGCTTTCGAGCCGCCAATATTAACTGGAATAAGAGTTGCGAAAGCATAAAAAAAATGGCTGAAGTTAATAGCGACAGCCGCTTTTTGATTACACAAGGATTTATTGGCGGAACGCTGAAACAAGAAACGACAACCCTTGGGCGCGAAGGATCGGATTTTACGGCAGCGATCCTGGCTTATTGCTTAGATGCTTCTGAAGTTACCATCTGGAAAGACGTTCCAGGTTTGCTAAATGCCGATCCCAAACGGCTGATGCATTCCGAAAAAATTGATCATATCTCTTATGGCGAAGCCATTGAACTGGCGTATTATGGTGCCACGGTGATTCATCCTAAAACGATAAAACCATTGCAAAATGGCAAAATTAGGCTCAAAGTGCAATCCTTTTTAAATCCTGATCTGGCGCCAAGCTTGATTGATTATTCTGACGAAAGTATCATAAATGTACCTTCATTTATCATCAAAGAGCAGCAAATTTTGATGAGCATCAGCGCACGCGACTTCTCATTTATGAATGAGCATATTCTGCACAAACTACTTGGACATTTTGTGGAAATGCGTATTCACATCAATGTAATGCAAACCTCTGCGCTCAGTTTATCAGTTTGTTTTGACGAAGACATCCAAAAGCTCAAAAGCCTGATTAAAAGTCTGGAAGATTCGTTTTCTATTCGCTACAACAGTCAGCTTACGCTTTTTACGATTCGCCATTATACCCAAAAATTAGCTGATTCCATCACGCACAAACACACTGTTTTGCTGGAACAGCGTAGCCGAACAACCTTACAGCTTGTTGTTGAATCGCTTGATATTCCGCTAATTGAAATGGTTATGAAGGATAAATAGGGATTACTGAGAAACTAATTCATCATCGAATACCAAAATATTGTATAATGTGTTACTCCTGTAATTGATGCAGCATTTCATAAATACACAGGATAAACTTATACAGCAATACAATATGCTAACTATTGTTAACAATACATTCCTATCTCAATATCTCGTGTCATTTTGCTTTTCAATGAACCTATGCAAAGTCAAACCTTATTTAAGAAAAAGCGAAAAATCTTAATTAAGAATTTTCTTATTTAAGGTTTTAGCCCTTTTTGTTAAATAGCGACTCGCTTATTTAAGTTTTCACATTACTACGAAAAACAATCAGGCCTTGCTATCTCTTCAAATTTTATAAAATAACGAGCTGTTTCAAAAACAAGAATTGTTCCCATTCAAATAATAGGTCGTTTGTTCAGTGATTAGACAAACGAAAAAAAGCCCTGAATACTCTTGGCATTCAGGGCTTCTATTTTGATTTAAGATTTGCTTATTGGATAAACAATCTTACAGTTTTATTTAGGTTTTCGGCCTGCAACTGAATCAGGTAAACGCCTCCAGCGTCGGGTGTAAAGTTGATGCGTTGGTTTTGAACATTGTCTAATGTCGTTTCCATAATCAACTGTCCGGCTGCGTTAATCACTGAAATTTTCATGTTTTCAAACAATATGGCTGATTCTAAGTTTAGAATTCCATCGGCGTAACGCACTTTTACTTCGCGCTCGTTTGATTCGGCAACGCCAACAGGTCCCCAATCTTCAACCATTACCTGATCAACAAACATTCCCATTCCATTTTCGGTGTAGGCATGGAAGCCAATGAAAATATGATCATCAGTTTCAGGAACGAGCACTGCATTGCCCATTAGCCAGCTTGGGTCGGCAAAGGCAGGATTTTCAAAAGCTACATTAGCACCCATTTCCATAGTATCGGCATTGTTGCCCCAAACCATTTTGATGGATTCTTGAGAAGCTGGTGAGAAACTGCGGTATGCAAAGCTCACAAGGTATTCTTTACCTAATTCAACATCCATTGGCGGACTGATCAGGAAGTTATTCATCATATCTGGTTGGCCATTGCTTGTAAAACAAGCAAAAGCTTTATCACTTTCGTAACCAATCAAATTAGTAGTTTTCCATTCCATGCTACCAAAATCCATAGCTTGCCAATGTGCTGGCATTGCCGGATGGTCAGCGTTTTCAACATCCTGCATATAAGGATAATTGCTTTCGGCATCCATTGTGGTGAAGCTGTATATATTACTGCATTCATCGTTTACGCCAAGGTTGTTACGTGGCTGAACCATCAAATAATAAGTTGTTGAGGGCATTAGGTTATGCACGAAGAAATTATCGGTAATAATTTCGCCATTCATAATATTTGTAGGTTGAGCAGTTCCTTCACCATCTGTTCCGAAATAAACATCATAACCGCTTGCAAAGGACGCAGGATTCCAGGTGATAACATCGTTGAGGAAAGCGTCTTCAAAATCATTTAGCGGATTAATTAAACCAGCAGAACAATCTGGAAGCCCCGTAAACTCATCAATTCCGCTTATGATGATGGAAAAGACTTGATCGTTATTCATGCTGCCATCGTGGTCAACATGAATGGTATAAGTTCCGGCTGGAGCATTTGCAATATAGACCATTTCAACGTTGTCCAAGTTATTCTTTGTGTTATTGGTAGCCGCTGCTGAAGGATTTTCAGGATCGAGCATATAGGGGAAAAACATATTTCCGTCTTCGTCTTCAATTCTGAGGTCGAGGTCGTTAACAAGGATTGGTGTACGCGGATTTAATGACGCTGATGGAACTGAGCCATGCGGGTCAGTCCAGCTAATGGTAACACGCAATGGGCTACCACCCGAAACTGTTACTTCGCGGCTATAATCGCCATTAACAGGCAACACCACTTCGTCGATAGAATTTTGCATCACATCATCTTCCAAGATGATATTGGCAGCACGCTCGGCGTTTACAAGACCCCAACCGAAAATATAATCGGGACCTTCGTGCTGGCCAGCTTCGTCAGCGGTATGAATAGCCAAACCTTTAAGTGTAGAAGCACGCATTGGGTCGTCGTGTGTTTCCTGGTAAAGCTGCTGCAAAAGCGCTAAAGTACCCGTAACATTTGGTGCCGACATACTGGTACCATTATAACTTGAATAAGAAGTGTTTGAACCAGAAGTGGAAGAATAAACATCAACACCTTTTCCAACTACGTCAGGCTTAATACGGCCATCATCAGCAGGACCAAAACTGCTAAAATTACTTATTGAAACACTTGAAGGGCCAGTATAATTAAGCACTTCATAAGCTGCACCAACAGTAAGTGTATTTTTTGCGTTTCCAGCGCCACCTATACAATCATAACCATCTGCACCACCGTCTTTTTCAGCTACACCAGCAGTACCGGCATTACCGGGACCTTCACCGCGGTCGTTACCAGCTGATTTAACAATTAAAAAATTAGGTGCGTTATTGGCAATCATATCCCAGGTTCTGGCCTGTGAACTATAAAATCCAAATTGATAATCTTCATCAGGAGATACTCCACTGTTTCCGTACCAGTCCCAACCATTATCATAATTCCAACCACGAATCGATCCCCAGGAATGGTTAGAAAGTTCCATTCCAGCTGCGGCAGCATTACTCATTTCGCCCTCAACACTATTCCAGTCATGTGTTTTGAGCTGAGCTAAAGGTGCCATACCGTGTGCATTACTATTTACACCACCTGCAATGATGGTTCCTGACACGTGTGTAGCATGCGCTGACATGGATGAAGCATTATCACTCAAAATGACTCGAGAAGTACCGGTTTGGTTAAATTCTTGGTGCGTATTGCGCACTCTTCCACCGTCCCAAATACCTACTTTGTCGTATCCTTCTCCTTCAATAACAACACCAACACTACCACCTGTCCAAAGTTCATTGGCACGGGTAGTCATGGCAGCACCAAGGTTATCAGTTTTGTAAAAAATAGGCTGTCCGGCAACAACATCAACGAGCTCAATAACAGTTCCGTCCTCTAGTTCACGACGAATTTCCAAGTTATGCTCACGGGCATAATCTTTAGCACGGTTTTCCATCTTTTTCCATTCGCGATTTTGTTCGCGTGCTAATTGCTTTAAGGCAGCTTTATTCGTTGTAGTTTGCGACATTGCTGGCAAAGCAAAAGCAATGATTAGCAAGACAGCTAAAGCAAAGTTTTTTAAATTTAATCTCATGTATAAAAGTATTTGTTGTAAATCTGAGCTAACAAAAATATATATTTTTCATCAGCAACAGCTAAAAAGTAGTAATATGGCTCAAATTAGCCAACCTTAAAACAGTCTTTCGGACGCATTGTTCAGCATAAATTTTGCTGAGACTTATTATTAAGTAACTGACAAACTGATCTTTCTATCTAAAAAAATTTACGGAACAGGCTATTTAGATGGAATTTGTGTTTACCGCAATTTTTTTTGACTTATGA
>Ga0222672_1000237_pt1 | contig 26350 bp, 22 predicted proteins | sample AntAcemetagen799_FD_179810 | JGI IMG/M metagenome (GOLD analysis project Ga0222672, IMG submission 179810) | Saline water microbial communities from Ace Lake, Antarctica - #799 | ecosystem: Environmental > Aquatic > Non-marine Saline and Alkaline > Saline | place: Antarctica: Ace Lake...
CTTGCAGGAAGCTTTGGATGAATTTATTGAAAATAGCACCGACCACATTCAGGTTGAAGCCCAGCTAAAAGCAGCCTCGATGGGTTTGGATTGGATAAAAGATGAAATTTTGTCGGCAGAAAAAGCTGAGAATCTCGATGATTTATATATTTCCGCTGGCTTCGATATGTTTTTCGAAGACAGCTATTTTGGCCGCTTTATCAAAACCGGCGAATTTGCTGATCCCATGCCCTGGAAAAGTATTAATGGCGATTTTGATCACGACGGCCTGCGCCTGAAAGACCCCAAAAGCCGCTATGGTATTATTGCTGTCGTGCCAGCGATTTTTCTAGTGAATACAGAGCTTATCGGCGACAGGCCGGTGCCGCAAAGCTGGGAAGATTTGCTCAATCCCATTTATGCCAACAGCATCAGTCTGCCAGTTTCCGACTTCGATTTATTTAATGCTATTTTGCTCACCTTGAGTCAGCGTTACGGAACGGAAGCCATCACCGCTTTGGGGAAAAATATGCAACAAAGTATGCATCCTGCACAAATGGTGAAATCCGAGCGAAGCAAAAATCAAAAGCCGGCCATCACCATTATGCCTTATTTTTTCACAAAAATGGCCAAGGTTGGAGGTGTGATGCAGGCAATCTGGCCCAAAGACGGCGCCATTATCAGTCCGATTTTTGCCATCGGGAAAGCAAAGCGTTTTGCGCAGATGGAAAAATTGGCCGACTTCTTTGGCTCATCAAAACTGGCTGAAATCCTTTCACATCAAGGACTTTTCCCTTCCTTAAATCCTGTTATTGACAATAAAATTCCCAAAGAAAACGGGTATATGTGGCTAGGTTGGGATTATATTGATAGCCACAACCTCAACCAGGAATTTGAAGCTTGTGATAAATTATTCAATGATGCGCACAACTTAAAAACTGTAAAATCATGAATTTAGTAACCATTTCAGGCCCGCCTTCATCAGGAAAAACTGCCGTAATTATAAAGGCAGCCGAAAGCCTGATGAAAAGAGGCATAACAGTAGGCGCTGTAAAATTCGATTGCCTGCATACCGATGATGATCTGGCCTACGAAAAAGCCGGAATCCCAGTGAAAAAAGGCCTTTCGGGCAGCTTATGCCCCGACCATTATTTTGTTTCCAATATCGAAGCCGTTACCGACTGGGGCATTAAGGAAAATTTTGATATTTTGGTTTCTGAAAGTGCCGGTTTGTGCAACCGCTGCTCTCCTTATATCAAGGAAATCAAAGCGGTTTGCGTTATTGATAACCTTAGCGGCATCAATACGCCCAAAAAAATTGGCCCCATGTTGCGCATGGCTGATATTGTGGTCATTACCAAAGGCGATATCGTTTCGCAAGCCGAGCGCGAAGTATTTGCTGCCGGTGTTTATGCCGTAAATCCTGCTGCTATAATTATGCATATCAATGGGTTAACGGGTCAAGGAGCTTACGAACTCAGCACTTTGCTTTACGATGAAAAACTGAAAGTAGATACGTTGAAAGGTCGTAAGCTGCGGTTTTCGATGCCGTCGGCGCTTTGCTCGTATTGCTTGGGCGAAACCCGCATTGGCGAGTCGTATCAGATGGGCAATGTGCGCAAAATTAATCTAGACGAAAAAGTATGAATCAACAGGAAATATTAAGGTACAGCCCGAAAGAATTATTAAAGATTTTTCCCTTTTTGGAAGCCTTTTTTGCTGGACAAAATTGGATTTTAAAGTTAGATCAAACGCAGAAACTTGGTGTGCTTATAGAGCAAGTTGACGAAGAACAGCAGGAAGATCATGCTTTTGATAAGGATGATTTTATTGGTCAGCTAAGCGATTTCATCAATCAGATGGAAGCCTTTATGGGCAAAAAGGAAAGCGCTGTGGAAACCCTAACCGTTTTGCCCGGGCAGAATAAAAGTGGTGAACCAGAAAATTTCACCGAGCTGATCTTTAAAACCAGGACCATCACAAGTATTGTGGGGCCAACGGGTTCGGGTAAAAGTCGCTTGCTGGCCGATATTGAATGGGTGGCGCAAGCCGATACGCCAACGATGCGTAAAGTGATGATTAACAACGAAAAACCCGATACTAGCTGGCGTTTTTCAGGAAATAAAAAACTGGTGGCTCAGCTTTCGCAGAATATGAATTTTGTGATGGATTTAAGTGTGATTGAATTTCTGGAGCTACACGCCAAAAGCAGAATGGCTGCCAATTCTGAGGAATTGATCAAACGTATTATTGATGCTGCCAACGAACTGGCAGGTGAGAAATTCAAGCCTGACACGCCAATTACTTCGCTAAGTGGCGGACAATCGCGGGCGCTGATGATTGCTGATACGGCATTGTTGAGTCAGTCGCCTGTAGTTTTGATTGACGAAATCGAGAATGCAGGTATCGACCGCAAAAAAGCGCTTAGAATCCTTACCGGCGAAGATAAAATTGTATTGATGGCTACGCACGATCCTATTTTGGCTTTGATGGCCGATCAGCGCATCGTGATAAAAAACGGTGGAATCCATAGAATTATCCAAACCAGCGATGCCGAAAAAGCCATGCTCATTGAGCTGGAAAAAGCCGATCAAAAACTGCAACTACTCAGAACGAGTTTGCGACAAGGTGAAGTTTTAGCATAATAAACCAAATTGCTCTCAATTAAAAAAATTAGAATATGATGTCACATGATGGCTGCTCCGCCAGCTTTGAAAACGGAAAAATGGTTGCCGACAAGGTGCGCCAAATGGGATTTGATCAACAGATGTTGCCAATGGCTTTCGATATTGCTTGCGAAAACTGTGGTAAAGATTTTGAAATGGATTATTTTGAAACGCATTGTCCGCATTGCGATATGGTTTATGCTGTAACGCCCTGCCACGCCTTCGATCCAACAAATATCAAAGCCGCAGGAATTAAGTATTAAATCACTTAAAACATAGGTTTACGCCGCTTTATTTAAGGTTGAAACTTTTCAGGAGAATCGGAAAAGTCGCAAAAACAGAGAGATTGATGAGAAAATGGAGATGGATTCATAAGTGGTTTTCGCTCGTTTTGGGTGTTTTTGTAATACTATGGGCACTTTCTGGAATTGTTTTAAACCACCGGCCATTAGTTAGTTCAATTGATGTAAACCGGAATTGGCTGCCCGAAGTTTATCAGTATAAAAACTGGAATAATGCGTCCATTCGCGGCGGCTTGCAACTGGGTTCTGATAGCTTGCTGATTTATGGCAATGCCGGAATCTGGCTCACAGACACAATTTTTAGCAACTATCAAAAATACGATTTAGGTTTTAAGCCAGGAGCCGACAACCGCAAAATCAACAAACTTTTTAAAAGTAAGGCTGGAATTCTTTTTGCTGGAACGCAATCCGGTTTATATCGTTTTGATGTGAAGCAACGGAAATGGGAATATATTCCACTTGATTTACCCGACGAAAGAATTGTTGACATCACTGCGCGTGGAGAAAAAGTGGTGTTCCTTAGTCGCTCAGAAATTATTGTTGCCGACGATCGTTACGATATTCCTGAATTTGCTCTTTTTGAGCTTCCTCGCGCGATAAGCGACGACGGTCGCGCCTCACTTTTTCGCACACTTTGGGTGCTGCACAGCGGTGAAATCTATGGTAAAATTGGGGTGCTTTTCGTCGATTTATTGGGTGTGCTATTGATATTTTTGGTCGTTAGCGGTTTTATTTATTTCTTTTTTCCCAAATGGATAAGACGACGAAAAAAGCAATCAAAGCCAACAAAAACTTGGCTTAATCAGTTGAAATTTAACCAGAAATGGCATAATAAAATCGGGATTTGGATTGTTGGTTTTCTTATTTTTAACACGCTGACTGGTATTTTCCTGCGTCCACCTTTATTGATTGCCATCGCGGAGGCGAGAGTGGGCAAAATTCCTTTTTCAAGTTTAAGTGGTCCCAATCCATGGCACGATAAATTGCGCATGATTCATTGGAACGAAGCTGGAAACTATTGGATTATTGGTTCCAACGCCGGTTTATACAAAGCCGAAGCAGATTTTTCAGGCAATCTATTGCCTTTCCAAAAGCAGCCGCCGCTTTCGGTGATGGGCATCAATGTTTTTGAGCAGTTGGAAACAGAAATGTTTGTCGTTGGCTCGTTCAATGGCTTGTTTTTTTGGCAACCGGAATTTAATTATGTACGCGACATGATTACCGGAGAATTGCCCAAAGTAAAATCCAGCGCCGGATCGCCATTGGGTGAGTATTTGATTTCTGGATTGATTCGCTTGCCAAACCACAACCTTATTTTTGATTATGGCAACGGACTGTTAAGTCAAGATATTCCCATGCCCGAAATAATTGCCAACGAGCCGATGCCACTCTGGAATTTTGCACTCGAAGTGCATACAGGCCGAATTTTTCAGGGAATACTCGGTAGCTTCTATATCCTTATTATCCCGCTTTTCGGCATTGCTGTGCTGCTAATTTTGGTATCGGGTCTTATTCGCTGGCTAAAAAAGTACCGAAGGAAAATAATTATTTAGATCAATTTTAAACTACGCATAGCGTACGATTTTCCTTGTCCAGACTTCCGCGAATATTTATATTTGTACAATATTAATAGTTTAAATACTTGAATACCGAAATAGAAAACTAAAACCCAATTATACTATGAAGCGGTTTATCAAACGACTTATTCCTCCTCCACAGTGGCGCATTGCTGTCATTATTATGATGGGAGCAATTGTGGGTCTGGGATTTTACGCTTTTTACGCGAGCAAAGCCTATTCCTATTTATCTGATGCGCCAGAAACCTGCGTCAATTGCCATATCATGGCGCCACAATATGCTACCTGGCAACATAGCTCACACCGCGAACACGCGAGCTGTAACGACTGCCACGTGCCACAGGACAATATTTTCCGCACCTATTATTTTAAGGCAATGGATGGCGCACGACATGCAACGATGTTTACTTTACGTCTGGAACCACAAAATATTTTTATCAAAGAAGCCGGAATCGGCGTGGTGCAAGAAAACTGCATCCGTTGCCATAACCAGCTGATCTCTGATGCGAAATTAATGGTACAGACCGATCTTTATCAGCACAAATTTGAAGATCGGCTGTGTTGGGAATGTCACCGCGAAGTGCCTCACGGAAGGGTGAAAAGCCTTTCGAGCACGCCTTATGCACGCGTTCCGATGTTGCCTTCGACTGTTCCAACTTGGCTAAAAGAAATGATGAATCAAAAATAAATTTGAACCAAAACAATGAATACCATGAATACAAAAAAGAGAAGTCCCTGGGTTAACTGGACACTATTTATCGTGACGCTTGCCGTTGTGTTTTTCCTCGGCTTATTGGTTTCCTCCATTACGGAGAGAAGGGCTGAAGCCATTTTCGCTTACAAACCAAAAGTAAAACTCGGCGAGTTTGAGCCACGCAATGAAGTTTGGGGCAAAAACTACCCCAAAGAGTTTGAAACTTATCGTAAAACACAAGAAACTGATTTGCACACACCTCACGGCGGAAATGCCATGCGCGATGTACTCGAAGAAAATCCTGAAATGGTTGTGATGTGGGCTGGCTATGGCTTTGCCAAAGATTATAACCAAGGCAGAGGTCACTCTTATGCTATTGACGACATCAATAATTCGCTCAGAGTAGGAGGCCCAATGGCACCTGATGAAGGTCCTATGCCAAGCACCTGCTGGACGTGTAAAAGTCCTGATGTGCCACGGATGATGGCTAACTTAGGTGGTCCGGCAGAGTTTTACAAAGGGAAATGGGCAAAACACGGCCCGGAAATAACCAACTCTATTGGATGTGCCGATTGCCATAATCCAGAAACCATGGATTTGGCCATTTCACGCCCAGCACTTATTGAGGCTTTTGAAGCCCGCGGCGAAGATATCACGCAGGCTACCCACCAGGAAATGAGATCGCTCGTGTGTGCTCAATGCCATGTAGAGTATTATTTTAACAATGAGGATAAAGAAAATCGCCCTAACTACCTTACTTTCCCTTGGGTAAATGGCTACCAGCCAGAAGATATGCTTAAATATTATGATGATATGGGCTTCACAGACTGGACACATACTATCTCAAAAGCGCCCATGCTCAAAGCACAGCATCCTGATTATGAAGTGTATTCTACAGGAATTCATGCCGAGCGCGGTGTTTCCTGTGCTGATTGCCACATGCCGTATATAAGCGAAGGCGGATTGAAATTTTCAAACCACCATGTTACAACGCCACTAAAATATATCTCACAAGCTTGCCAAACTTGCCATCGTGAAAGCGAAGGAACACTGATGCAAAACGTGATTGACCGCCAGGATAAAGTAGCTGAACTCAGAAAACAAGCGGAGAAACTGCTCACCCGCGCACATGTTGAAGCCGGATTAGCCTGGGAAAATGGCGCAACAGAAAGCCAGATGAAGGATATTTTATACGACATCCGCGTGGGACAATGGTACTGGGATTATGTAGCTGCCTCACACGGCGGATCATTCCACTCACCTGTTGAAAGCGCTAGGGTTATGGGCAAATCAATTGCTGAATCACAAAATGCACGTGTGAAATTGGCGCGTCTTTTGGCCAGTTTAGGTGTAAATACCGAAGTAGCTTATCCTGATATTTCTACTAAAGCTAAAGCGCAGGAATACATTGGCTTACCGATGGATAAACTGAGAGAAGAAAAAGCGAAATTCTTGAAAGAAGTAGTTCCCGTTTGGAAACAAAAAGCGGCTGAAAGAGAAGCTGGATATGATATCGTATTAAACGAAGAATAGGTTTTTAACTGTTTTTTTATAACTAATCCCGGATTTTAGCAATAAAATCCGGGATTTTTGTTGATGAGTTTGTGGGTTTTTGAGTTTACGAGTTGATAAGTTTACGGGTTTAAGAATTATGTATTTGACTGTTTATTATGGTTTAACGGTTTAATTATTAGCAATAATTAGAGCTTTAGCCCAGGCTTTTTACACGTGATTAATTCATCGTCATAGACAGGGGAAAAGATAAATTAACTATTGATACTTCTATTCAAATTTGTGAAGTTGAGTGCATGAATTTGAAGTTTTAGAAGTAACCCAACTTACAAAAACTTATGCAGCACTTGATTAATACTTGGAGTATTTATCAAGAGAACTTTTATTTCTTGCGCTAAACACTAAGATAATTTTTTCCTCAACAAGGACTAATTCACCTCACTCCAAACTTCGGCATGGCGCAAAATGAATCCTTAGTCAAAAAATTCCTTACTTTGCAAATGATTTAGTCCATTTGCTATTGGATTAGCGCCTGGCATCTCGTTTTTTGTATATCTGATATATAAGGCTTTACTATATGCTTCCTACTTACGCTATTTACTGTGAAAATACCCAAACCGAAAAGAATTATCCTTTCGGCACTACGCTTGCCGAAATTGCTGCCGATCTGAAGGTTGATATGGGTTTTCCTATTCTGGGTGCCATGGTCAATAATTCTTTGAAGGAGTTGACTTATATGGTTTATAAACCCAAAACAGTTTCATTTATTGGATTTCCGCACAATGATGGGCAGCGTATGTATCTGCGTTCTTTATCTATGGTTTTGTTTAAAGCAGCGCATGACCTCTATCCTGATCATAAACTAAAAGTTCAACATTCGGTTTCTGGAGGTTTGTATTGTGAGTTAGTGAACCACCAAAGCCCGGGTCCCTTATCCGAAATTGTAAAACGTTTACGAAACCGGATGAAGGAAATTATTGCACAGGATATTGCTTTTGAAAGGGATGAGATTAGAACAGAGGAGGCATTGAAAATTTTTGAGCAGTTCAATCTCGAAGATAAATGCACACTTATGCGCACCCGGCGACAATTTTATAGTTCGGTTTACCGGCTGGATGATGTGGTCAATTATTTTTACGGATACTTGGTGCCTTCAACGGCTTATCTGAATCATTTTGGTCTGGTGGAATACTATGAAGGAATGCTATTGGTGATGCCCGAAAAGAACAATCCCGATCAACTGGGCAAAGTGGTGCATCAGCCTAAATTGTTTGAAATTTTCAAGGAGTATAAAGATTGGGTAGATATTATCGGTGTGCCGCACATGGGTCAGTTGAATCAGTTGGTGCTAGATGGTAAAGCAGGCGATATAATCAAGGTTTCGGAAGCCCTTCAGGAGAAAAAAGTGGCCCAGATTGCCGATATGATCCAACACAAAAAAGAGGTGAAAGTAGTTTTTGTGTCAGGGCCTTCCTCTTCTGGAAAAACTACCTTTGCCAAGCGACTGTCCGTTCAGTTGTGGGTGTTGGGTTATAAACCCATGGTGATCTCCATGGATAATTATTTTGTAGACCGCGAGCTAACTCCACTTGATGAAAAAGGAGCTTATGATTTTGAAAGTCCCGACGCCATTGATGTAGCGCGCTTAAATGCCAATCTGAACGATTTGTTTGAGGGGAATGAAATTGATTTGCCAAAGTTTTCTTTTGTTGATGGCAAACGTTTTTATGACGGCACAAAACTTAAGCTGGAAGAGAATGCTATTTTGGTGATTGAAGGCATTCATGCCCTAAACCCGCTGATATCCCGGTCTATTTTGGCTAAACGTATGATGAAGGTATATGTGTCTGCATTAACCTCTCTGCGCATCGACTCCAACAACAATATTCCTACCAACGAAAATCGGTTAATCAGACGCATAGTGCGCGACAGCAAGTATCGGGGATATTCGGCGCTCGACACCATGCGCCGATGGCCCAGTGTGCGCTTGGGCGAAGAAAAACATATTTTTCCTTATCAGGAAGAGGCTGATGTGATGTTTAATACTGCCCTGGTTTATGAACTAGGTGTGTTGCGCCGCTATGCCGAACCGCTGCTGAAGGAGGTGCCTCCTATCGTCCCCGAGTATTCAGAAGCCAAGCGGCTATTGAAATTTCTCTCCTATGTGATTCCCATTGGTGAAAAGGAAATACCGCCCACCTCTATCTTGCGTGAGTTTTTGGATGGCAGTAGTTTTGACTATTCATGAGAGCGAAGGCGCCAATAAACCTTCATCAACTGCAAGATTTTTATTTTGTTTTATCGTACTTGTATTTCGCGTAAAACGGAATAAAAACAAGTGCAATTCCGGCAAGACCGACAATCAGCAAAACAGTAGCACCCTGATAATGCATCATTTTAAACAATACTGACAATACGCTTATTGAGCCAAATAAAGCTCCGGAAATAAAGGCTATTTTTTTAATCATGTTTAAGATTTTAGGTGCAAATTTGTTTTTTTAGTTTAGATTCAGAAATAGTTTTTTAAAACTATCCCCCTAAATGTCAACTACTACCTACATATTATTAATTTTGAGGCATATTTTATTTAGCGAAGTTACAAAGATTTAATGTAAAACCATGCAAAAATTAAAACTCCAGATTGCCCTTGTAGCAATTTTCTTAAGCCTCAGTTTTTCGCTTTCGGCGCAACAAGAAACCGACAAAGTAAGTCAATTTCATCAGCAATTGCTCACGCTCGATAGCCATACTGACACGCCTTTGCGGTTGAGTCGCAGTGCTTTTGATATTGGAATTAAAAATGATGCGCGCAATGGCGGCGGCAAAATCGACTTCCCGCGCATGAAAGAAGGCGGACTGGATGCCGTGTTTTTTGCTGTTTTTATTGGTCAAGGCGATCGTGATGAGGCTTCAAACTTAAAAGCAAAGCAGCAGGCGCTGAAAATCTTTGACGATATAGACCTTGCGCTCGATACCTATCCAGAGATGGCTTCACTTGCTTTGGCTTCCAACGATGCCGAACGTCTTAATAAAGAGGGCAAACTGGCCATTTTTATTGGCGTTGAAAACGGTTATCCTGTTGGCAAAGACATTCAAATGGTCGAAACTTTATACAACCGCGGTGCGCGCTATATTACGCTTTCACATTCGTATAACAACGATATTTGCGATTCCTCAACGGATGATAAAGGGCCGGAGCATGGCGGGTTGTCGCCTTTTGGCGAAGAAGTGGTGGGCGAGATGAACCGCCTAGGCATGATGGTTGACGTAAGCCATATTTCTGATGAAGCCTTTTTTGATGTGATAAAACTGACCAAACAGCCGGTAATCGCTTCACACTCTAATGCCCGCGCAATTTGTGATCATCATAGAAACATGACTGATGAAATGCTGTTGGCCCTAAAAGAAAACGGTGGCGTAGCCCAATTATGCGTATTGAGTAATTATGTAAAAACCATGCCTGAAAATCCGGTTCGCGACAGTGCTTTTGCAGCTGTGCGCCAGAAGTATAATGGATTTAAAGACCTGGATGACACACAAATGCAACAAGCCAGGGAAGCCTGGTACGCAACAGATCAACAGTTTCCGGCTGAATTGGCTAGCGTTGCTGATTTGGTTGATCATGTGGATCATATCGTCAACTTGATTGGAATAGATTACGTTGGTATCGGCACCGATTTTGATGGCGGCGGAGCACTATCAGATTGTTATGATGTGTCAGAAATCGAAAATATTACGCGCGAATTGCTACGCCGTGGTTATTCGGAATTAGACATACAGAAAATCTGGAGCGGAAATTTTTTACGGGTTTTTGCAGCGGTTGAAGCGGGGCGGGAAGACTAAAACAAAAGCTAATCGATAGAATTCGATATTGTTTTGAACTGCCAGAGCCAATGGTGGATCGCTCGGCGAGTCTGCGACTTTAGGCGACGTAGTTATAAACTACGCCTAGCGGAGGGTAAAACTAAAAAATAAGTACTTTGCAAACTGAACTACAGCAAATAAAAAATGCAGTATATAATAATAAATTAAGGAGGTTATTATGAAAAAGTTTCACATATTTTTAAGCTTTGTGGCAATGCTTTTTTTCTGCCTACAGGCGCAGGGGCAATATACCATAAAATACAATTTTCATCCTTACGATCCCGATTCATGTATCGTTTCCTTTGTTGATACGGTGAAGAACGAGGTAGTACGGTCATTTAGCACGGTGGAATACAGCCCTTATTGGAGTTTACCTTTACCTGAGATTGGTGATAAAAACGATAAGAAAGAAAGGAGATTTGACCTTAAGGGAGTAAGCAATATTAAAGACAAAATACCTGGATTAGTAACATTTGAAGAAATAGATGATTTAGTCCCTTCCGGTGGGGATACGTATTCCACAATGGTGCTTTCAAAAAACAGCCAATATGTAATCATCCCTCATTATATGCTTATCGGTGGGGATTATAAAGTGCAAAAATATGATGATACAGGTAGAAACTATGGCCAAGCATCAGTTTTGCATATTTATAATTCAAGGGGTGAACGGATTAAAATATATGAAACCACTGACGCAATTATTGTACAAGAACAAATATCAGGTAACGGGAAATACCTTGCATATACTTTTGATCAAAACCAGGATCCGATTTATGATGGTGATTGGAAAAAGACAGGTTTTAGGATCGTGGATCTTGGTTCTGATTCAATCATTGTGCATGAGGTACTTGGAGAAATTAATGGAATGGGTGCAAGAGGAAATGCAATAACAGTAACACTGCATACTACCGATGACTATTATACCATAACTGCAATTACCTACTTCCCTGATTTAAACCTAAAATATGATATCCAAATATCAAGAAATCAACTTAACAGGTTGGCCAAGGTAACAGAAGAAGGATATGTTTTTTATGAGAGCAATATGAATAAGAATATGCAGGACGCATATTTAGTGCGCTTTGAGGATGGTTTTACTAAGTCTGCAATAAAATAAAGTTAAAATTATTGCATTTCTTCACTGCATGATAGTATTAGACCTCGCTCGGCGAAGTCTTCGACTTCATTGCAAAGTTGAAGTGTTTTCAAGATAACGAACAGATTATTCATTTTTTATTTTGCCGACGTAGTTGCAAACTACGCCGAACGGTGGGACTGGGTTGGCACGGATTGCAAATCCGCGCCAGCGGCGGGATAAGTTAAAAGGAGCAAAATGCATGAAATTTATGTACTTTTGTTCAAAACAAGAGAATATGCATATCATCAAACTTAAAGTAAACAATGAAGCCTACAAACACTTAATGTGGTTTTTGGCCAAGTTTAAAAAAGAGGAACTTCAAATCATTAAGGAGGATGATGAGTTTGTTTCTGTTCAAAAATATTTGCAGGAGGAATTGACAAGCATTGAAAATGGCAGTGCAGAGTTTGTTGATATTGATGAACTTGATGCTGAGCTGGAAGCAACCTTAAGGCAGTATGAAGATTAAAGTAACAAAAAAGTTTAGAGACAAACTGAATACACAAGTTGGCTACATTGCCGAAGATAAACCCTCTGCTGCAAGAAAATTCAAGGAAGAAATTATTTTGAGAATAAAAGGCATTCCAGCTATGCCTTATCAGAACAGGAAATCTATATTTTTTGATAACAATGAGATTCGAGAATTTATTTACAAAGGCTATTTAGTTGTTTACAAAGTAGATAAACCAAAAAATACCATTGAGGTTTTTGGGTTTACAAAATATGAGACTAAACCATTTTAGATCTCACTCGGAGTCTGCGACTTCGTCGTGAAGTTGATGTGTTTTCAAGACAGCGAACAAACTATGCGTTTTTATCTTGTCGACGTAGTTTAAACTACGCCGAGCGGTGACAATTTAGTGGATCTTTAGGCGGAAGTCACACAAGCTTGGCTGCTCGGCGAGTCTGCGACTTCGTCGTAATACACCAAACAAAATCAGTAAATTTATAATTTGAAACCCTAAAAATACCCAAAACATTATGTTAACCGAAACTTTTTTATTTACACATATTGTGTTTATAATTAATGTGTTATAGTGTTTTTCGTGTATTGTGAAAAATGTTTTTGATTTCAATTTCAATTTTGCGACATAGTATTAGTGAAAAGGCGACAGTTTTGGAAGGCTTTTGCCATTCAAAGTAATCAAACCCAAAAGCCTTGTTGTCCCCTTGCAGTCAAAAAATGTAGAAAACCAAAAATTGAATGAAATGCTTCTTAAACCTCAACGCTAGTATTAAACTTTGGTAAAGAAACGAAGACGGTCGAATAAAATGCACAAGTGTATTAGTCAAATAGTATTTTATTTAGAACGGTTTTAAATTATTGATTTATAACATAAAAAGTAACATTCTTTATTATTTTTACCCAGCAGAACAAACCAATAACAAAAAAAAGTCAATATGAAACGCAGCAGAATTTTTTTCTTATTCATTTTATTATGGAGTGCCAGCTTGCAGGCACAAGTAGAACCCAATACAACACAAGTAGGTAACTGGCCTTATTTTTTTGGTTATGATATGGTCGTTGAAAACAATATGGTTTATGTGGGCAATGGTGAAACATTGCAAGTATATGATTTTAGCGAAAAGCCGCAACTAAACCTGATAGGTGAGCTCGTTTTGCCAACTTATCCCCGAAAAATCAAAGTAAGAGACGGCATAGCCTATATTTTGGGATCAAAAGATGCATTATTTATTGTTGATATTTCCAATCCGCAGGAACCGGAACTAATTTCAAGTATTAGTCTGGAGGCTGAGTTCGAAGTGATGGAAATAAACGGAACTTACGTTTACCTGCTAAGCGAAGATGAAGGTATTTTTATTATTGATATTGCTAATCCTGAAGTTCCCGAGCTGGCAGATGTATTTCAGCCTGGCGGAGAGGTATCAACTATTTTAATAGCTGGCGAATTAGCTTATGTGGCTGAGTATTTTGTTGGAATAAAGATTTATAACGTAAGTGATCCGCTGGTTTTCGACTATGTTTCCGAATTTCATATAGAAGAATACCTGAGTGATCTGTTTGAGGCGGACGGTTTGCTTTATGTGCGGGATTATTTTGGTTCTTTTACGATACTGGACATCACTGATCCACTTCAATTAGCGTTTATTAGCAATACTTCTTGTGCTGGCAGAGGTTTCGATATTGTCGTGGATCAGAATCTATTGGCAACAACTGGATCATCGGGCATTCAGTTTTACGATATCAGCAATTCGGCAAGTCCACAGTTTCTCTATGAATATGATGATATGGGATTTCACCGCAATGTTTACATCGATGGAGAAACTATCTTGCATTTAAATACTTTTTCGCTAATGGTGTTGGATAAAAGTGAGGGAGCGCCATTAGAACTAGTTAACCAGATTCACTTTGAAGGAATGACCCATTACATCTCTAAATGGGGAGATTATGTATATACTACAGGTGGAAATAACAGATTGACAGTATTGAATGTTTCTGACAAAGAGAATATTACATCCGTTTATCACGAAACGGCAGAAGATGAATATATGGATGTATTGGCTCAGGATGGACTTTTGTTTTTAGCTGATTATCACCGCTTAATTATCAATGATATCAGTGATCCTGCGCAGCCTTTTCCAGTCGATACCTTGTTTGCCTCAACTACCATAGTGGATATGGTGAAAAACGGACAATACCTGTATGTTGCTGATTACGATAGTTTAAGTGTTTTTGATCTTGGTGATCTTTCAGCACCTCAGCTGATTGATAGGATTTTATTAGAAGCAAAAAGCCTTGTTATTGATAACAACTTCCTGTATGCCGTTGGTATTTGGGATTTTTATTTATTAGATATCAGTAATCCGGCCGATCTGACATTGGTTTTCAGCAGTACCAATAACTTTTTTAATAAAGTGGCCCATCACAATGGTTATGTTTACCTCACAGGAGATGATCATCCCTATGTTTCAGACTTTTCATATTGCATCTATGATGTGAGAGAGCTCGACAATATCCGCAAGGTGAAGCAGGTGGAACTGGGCGGTGATGGTCACCATATTCAGATTGAAGGAAATCATTTATACATGGCCAATGCAGCGCTGGGCATCCTGATTTATGAATTGAATGATCCAGTAAACATACAACTTGTGGGATATTATAGTCCCTATAAATCTTTTCAAGAATTTAAAGTTTATGATGGCATTATTTACACCCCTACTGCCAGTTTGAAGTTGATTCAAAACGATCTCGTACTTTCTAATGAGGAATACTTCTTTATCAAAGCAGATCAGCGACTAAAAATTTATCCGAATCCGACCAAGGATTTCATCCATATTGAGCTGCCTGAACCGAGCGTCACACCATTCTCATATCGCATCCTTAATCCGGAAGGCCGTTTGTTTGGTCAAGGACAGCTGGGGGCTGGAATGCAGCAACTAGGACTTTCTGAATTGGCGTCAGGACTTTATATTCTGGAAGTATCCGGCAAGGATGATTTTAGGAAAACCGGATTGATTTTAAAGCAGGATTAGGTTTTAATCCCAATTAGTTATAATGCATAACCAAAACAAAAAGAAATGAAATTAAAAAGAAATTTAGTATTAGTTTTTGTGCTTCTGGCACTCCAATTTAGCTTGAGTGCTCAGGTTCAGCCTAACACACAATTAATTGGCAAATGGCCCTATGGTTTTTTGGATTATATGGTAGGCCATGAAAATTTTGTTATAGTTTCCAATGGCAGAAGCTTACAAATTTATGACTACAGTATTCCAATTCAACCTGTTTTAGTATCAGAAGTATGGCTGAATGATAAAGCCTGGCGCATGCAAATTGTTGAGGAAACGGTTTATGTGGCATGCTCCAATGGTGTTTTTGCTGCCATTGATATTGGAGATCCTACGCAGCCTGAACTTTTAATGGAGATGGATTTAAATGCCTTTCTCTTAGATTTTGTTATTCAGGAGCAATATGCCTATGTAGTGGTTCAAGACCGGGGTATCTATGTTTTTGATCTGTCAGAACCCTCTAGTCCTTTGGAAGTGGCACGCTTGTTTGAAAATCAGAGATTACTGGCCCTTAAAATCAGAAATAATACAGCTTATATCGGTGATATGCACAAGGTGATGACTTATGCCATGCCCGATCCGCTGACAATGGAACAGATCTCCTCTTTTACCAGAAACGATTTTGTAAAAGACATCGTACTTGATGAAAACAAACTTTATGGTCTTAGTCAGCAATCTGGCATGTTTGTTTTGGATATTAGTGATCCGGCAAATATGTCCTTGCTTTCTGTTTCAGACTCAATAAGATATGCTGCCAAACTAATTATGGAAGGAGATTTGATTGCTATAACCTCCGCCTGGGATGGGATGTTACTTTTTAATAAGTCGGTTGCTGAACAGCCTGTTAAAATATTCGAGTTCGATCCGGGGGATTATAACAGGGCTGCAATTTTTATGGATAATTATATCCACTTTAATGGAGCCAACACCCTGCATACTTTTGATATCAGCGATCTGGATAGCATCCAGCTTATTTACGCTTGGAGAGCTCCTGGCGAAGCACGTACTATTGAATTTTACAATAATCACCTCTATGCTACTGGTGTGCATAATACCTTGAGTGTATTGGATATACATGATCCTGAAAGTCCGCAGCTTATGTATTTAAACCCGGAATATGAATGGTATCGGTCTCTCTGTGCGCATGACGATAAATTATTTGTAGGCGATTTACGGGGGTTGCTTTATTATGATATCTCAAATCCCTCGGAGCCACAACTTATGGATACGCTTTTGCACGTTGGAGGTGTGGAAATGATAGAGGTAAACGGCCAATATTTGTTCGCATACAGAAGTGCCGCTTATGACAACGATTTTTTCATTCTTGATATAGCAGATATTAATAATCCTGTTTTGGTGAACGAGATGGACATGGGAAGTTTTGATGATATGCAAATTGATGGTGATAAGCTGTACATTTTCAATTCGATCAATTTTAAGATATTTGATATATCAGATTTGACAAATCCGGTGCTAATATACACAAGTAGTGCTTACTATACATTTAGTCGTAGTCTTGCTTACAGAGATGGCTATGTTTATTTGCTAGAAGGTTCGGGATCGCCTTGGACAAGAATCAGGGTGATGGATGTTTCTGATCCTTATAATGTGCGCCCTTTAACAACCCTTGAAATTGTTGCTGATCTGGAGAATATGATTATTGTTGACAATTGGCTCTATGTAGGTAGAAAATCTGGCGGGATTCAGATTTACGACCTTACTATTCCTGCGCAGCCCGAATGGTGTGGATATTTTGACGCTTCTGGAATGATTTGGGATTTTGATGTAAACGAGAATGATTTTTATGTTTCCGTGCGCAATTCCATTCTTTTTGGTCGGTTTGATCAACTTTTGGGTCAGGAGCCAAATTATTTCATTCCAGCCACCGAGCGCCTGCATGTTTACCCTAATCCTGCTACCGAACAGCTTAGTTTTGAACTGCCACAGGCCGAAAAGGCCTACACCTACCGTATTTTTGATCTAACAGGAAAACTGCTGGAAGAAGGTCAGCTTAATTCGGGAAGTCAGCAGCTTGAGCTCCAAAACCTATCACAGGGCATGTATCTGATCGAAGTATGGGCATCGGAAACGTCTCGCAAAAAGGCTCTGTTTATGAAAAATTAGACCATATTATTAGATGATAAAGAGAAGTCTTCTTCAAATACGTGGCAATTCTTACCGCTATCTCTACAAAAAGCAAAACATAAAAACTGCTGTCAGGGGATTAGTGGTAGGAATGATTTTGAGCTTTTCTTTGTTCTTCTCCAGTCAATTGTTCTCTCAAGAAAGTAAAGGTGTTTTATACGGAGGATTGGGGCTTGGGCTTTCGAATCAAGCAATTTTGCCACATCAGCAAAAGCGTTTACAGATAGGCAGTTCTCCCGTAAGCACGCTTGTTTACGAATTGGGCTATCAAATGAGTATTCATAAATCAATTATTGCAAGATCTGGCGTTGGTTATAAAACTAAGGGGGTAAAAATTGATTCAAAGTATTTGCGCTATGGTAAATGGAAAACAGCTAGATATATAGAAAAGAATCATGCTATTTCCGCTTCAATAGCAACGTTATTTATGCCAGGTAAGAACAAAAAGAAAAGTATTTATTTATTATTAGGCGCAGCTTGTGATTGGATTATTGGTGATAAACCACAAGCTTCAAAATACCTTGACAAAAACACGCCTGTTTATTTCGATAATGATAAATACAAGCGCATGACAGTGAACGCCTTATTTGGCTTGGGCGTTCCAATTTATCAGAGTTTGTCTCTGCAATTATTGTATTCGCGTGCCTTGAGAGACAGTTTCAGTGACAACCAACTGAGTATAAGGGATAATTTTTGGAGTATCACATTTACAGTGAGTAAAGTAAAGAAACAATGAAAACTTTTGTAATTTTTGAGAATAGATTGTGGTGGCTCGGATTGCACTTCGACAGGTTCTGTACAGGCAAATCGGCGCCAAAGGAGGTATGGCTCCAATACGGTGCATTAAAAATACAAGGTTGATGATGAAATTAAAATTAGAAAAAAGACCTTTATTTCAAATGTTTAAAATTCAGTTTGTAGATATTTTAGGGCTTGAAACTGGATTATTAATTGGTATTTATTTTACCGAATTTTCGTTTTGGACTTTTCAATTGGCATTACTTCCTGTCTATTTTGTGTTACTCCTGATTTCCAAGTACAACAAATCTGTTACACTAATCGAAATAGATATTGATAATAAACTATTCAAGTTTAATCAAGATTACCTTTTAGTATCATCAAAACACTATGAGATAGCTTTTGACGAAATATATATTAGTGTAAAATTGAGATGGTTGTTTACATATCTTACTCCAGTAGTTGGAATTAAACAGCGTGGTAAAACGGTTGTAGTTATACCTCTTTACCGCTCTATATGGGAAAAAGACGAGATTAATTTATTTTTGAGTTCGGTAGGTGAGCTTGAAAAGCAGGATATGATTAAAGCAGATTTCGGCCCCTTTAAGTTTTCCCGCTATTGCTTGTTCGGCAACTGCCTCTCCATAAACCAATCAGACCCATTAAACCAATAAGCCGAAATCTCACTTAAATCAATTCCTCCTTATGGTCTGCTCCTAAATAACCTGCACATGTCTATTGGTTATTTTGCTCACTAACAACAAGCTAAGCTATAAAGAAGAATAAAAGCACTTTTCACCACAAAATATATTGTTTAAGTGTATTACTTTCAACACTGCACATACTTATTCAATCGGCATTCAGCATCAGCTTTTGCAGTGTTCCGCAAAAAGGCACTGCACTTGCTATTTGCTTTTATGTCATTCAGGTTATTGAAACAAAATGATTTGATTGTGTACTTTTGAATTATTTTTATGCTTGCACTCAGGCAACCTTTTGGTTATTTGGTGTTATGCCTTTGTGATATGATGCAAAAACCGCTTGGGTACGATTTCATTCATCGCCTTATTAAAGGCGACAAAAAAGCTGTAGCTGACTGGTATGACCACTCGGCTCCGCTGCTTTTGGCTATCAGTATGCGGTATGCTACCTCGGTAGAAGATGCCGAAGATTGGTTGCACAACGCCATGATGAAGATGCTTAAGGCTTTGCCAGCATTTGAGTATGGCGGCCCAGGTCGCTTCGAGGCATGGATGAAAAAAATTATGGTCAACACAGCACTTGCTCAATTGCGCACACAGGCCAAAAAGCGCCTTATTCCTTTCGAGGCTTTTGAAGAGATTCTTGCCTCGGAGGCCGATTCAGACGACCAAGTTATTGATGAACGGCCCGATCCTGACACATTAATCGTGTGGATTCAATCGCTCCCGATCGGATACCGAACTGTGCTTAACTTATATGTTTTTGAGCAGTTTTCACATAAGGAAATCGCTGATGAACTGGGCATCAGCGAAAACACATCAAAATCACAACTATCAAAAGCCAGGGCATATCTGCGAAAGAAGGCTGATGGCATGAATGTAGAACTTCAATCAGAAAACAATGGATAAGGAAAAAACAGATCAATGGCTGCGTAGTACGCTCCAGGATTACAAGCCCGTGCCAGGCAGAAAAGGGCGCGAGGCTTTCCTTGAGGCTGCTGCAGCTGCAAATTCGACCTCAGGGTCAGGATTTTGGCGCAAAACCAGCTTGTTGTGGCTATTGCTATTTCTTGCCATACCAATTCTTGTGTTTTATTTTCAGCAGCCCGAAACCCTTGACCTGCCATCAAAGGTGAAAAATGATACCATACAAGTCGCGCAACCGACTATTCCAAAATCAATTCAAATTGAGGAATCACAAACTCCCCAAACCGCTAAGCTGGAAAGCTTTAAGAGGAATGCCGCGTTCACCGATACTGCTAAACCAGAAGTAAGAGCAGTTATACAACAGCCTGAAATTCACAATCACGAAACTGCAACTTCAAATATTGATTCAAAACACGAAGCGCTTGGAAAGCCTGAACTTCATAAGCCATCTCAAATAAATCTGACAGAAGACAAAAACAAGACTTTTGATGACGAGCCTAATTCTCCAATCCTGCTGGATGAGGGAATAGATCCTGTTATGAATTCTATTTCAGATGAAGCGCAACTTACTGCAATTGAGTTGTCTGTGCTGATAGGGGAGGGGCAAGAAAAGAATACAGGAGTAAAAATGAATTCGAATGCTGCCAACACTACACAAGCGAATCGCCAGGATGAAGCCAGCATAAAAACTTCTTCCCGTGAGTACGACCATAAACTCGAACAGCTGTTTTATTACAGGCCTGAGTTGGTTTACAACCTCATCGAAAGCAATAAGTTAACACACAATATTGGCTACAATTTGGCGTATCATTTTTTCAACGGACGCTACAGCATCACATCGGGTATTGGGCTTTCGTTTAGCAATGGCTATTATGAATATGCCACCGAATACAATGAATTTTTGGGCAAATTTGACCGGCTCGACAGTATTACTTTTGCCTGGGACCGGCAGCAATATAACCTGATCCCAACAATTTTCACTACCGAGGAAGATGCCTTTGATGAGCAGGTTTCTGTAGCCTACGCCAAAATTTATAAACAACACCTCTATCTGCAAATTCCATTTATGATGGGATACGATTTCTATCGCAACTCACGCTGGCGCGTGGGAATCAGAACAGGGCCCCGCATGTCAGTGCTGATCGACACCAAAACACTCACTTTTTTGCCTGATAATGGCGCCAATAAGGTGATACAAATCAACCAGATTACGCCTGACAGAATCAAAACTAACTGGCAACTTTCTGCCGGAATACAGTTGAGTTATGCCACAAAAAACAGACTTATTATTGGCCTTGAACCCGAGTTTTCGTATTATTTTAACTCAGTTTACGAATCGCCAAATCAGCAAAAAGCCCCGTGGAGCCTAAGTTTGCGCCTTATTTTTGGTTTTTATTGAAAATCATCAGGCAACCTTTTCCAAAAATTGGGTTTTAACAGTATATTTTTAATCGAATAATAAATACAGATCAACTATGAAAAAACTATTCACTTTCCTTGTCATACTACTTCACCTGAGCAGTTTTGCACAGTTTCAACTCGATATCTCAGGCTATGTTTACGAAAGCAGTCCGCAAGGCCAGACTGTTCCTGGCCAACTGATTCAAATCGACATTCAGGGCGGTGGTGATACAATGATAAATGGAATTACTGTAACCAACGAAGCAGGATTTTATCAGTTTTTTATTGAAACAGATGGCACTCAGGGTAGTGTAAGCCTTTCAACAGCGGCATGTAACGACACCATTACCTATCAACATGGTTTCTTTGGCGATAGCACTGTTATTCAGCAGGATTTCGTTATCTGCGACAATGGTGGAAACGAATGCCAGGCATTTTTTGGCTATATAAATTTTGAAGACCTTACTGTAAATTTTGTTAATAATTCGGTTGGAAGCGACCTCAGTTATCAGTGGGAATTTGGCGATGGCAGCACCTCTGCCGAAGCCAATCCGCAACATACTTACGAGCTAGAAGGCGTGTATGATGTTTGCCTCTATATTACAGCTGCTGATTCGAGCTGTTTCGACGCTTATTGCCAACCGGTAATGGTTGGTGGCAATGTGCCTCCAGAATGTGCGGCTATGTTTGATTTTACGCTGCTTGGCGACCTCACCGTCGATTTTCAAAATGTTTCAATGGGCAATAGCTTTGTTTCGTCATGGGATTTCGGCGATGGCCAAACCTCAGCCGAAAACAATCCGGTGCATACTTACGATAGCACTGGAACCTATGAAGTTACCCTCACAATAGTGGATACTATTATCCCCTGTACTTCAACAGTTTCTGGGCTTGTGTATTTGAGCGAATCAGGGACTTGTGTAGCTGATTTTACCTATATTAGTTTCCCAAATAACTTCAACCAGCTAGAGTTTATGAACCTTTCAACAGGTGATATTGCGACTTATTCGTGGGATTTTGGCGATGGCAACACCAGCAACGAAATCAATCCAGTCCATAATTATTTGCAGGCAGGTGAATACAACGTTTGCCTCAGCGTGATGTCTAACGACACCAACTGCTACGATTTCTCCTGTCAGCAAGTTATTGTTGGCGGCGATAGCCTCGTTTGTCAGGCCATGTTTACAACTTTTGCGCTTCCCTCAAACGACTCCATTTACCCATCGCCGCTTGCTTTGCAGTTTTGGGATATGAGTATTGGTAATCCGGTAAGCTGGATATGGGAATTTGGTAATGGCGATTTTTCAACTGAACAAAATCCTGTATATACCTTTAGTGCCCCGGGAATTTACAATGTTTGTTTGACCATTCAAGGTGCCGGTGAAGCAGGTTGTACCTCAACCTATTGCGATCAAATTATAGTTTATGATAATTCTGCTGACTGTGTCGCACAATTTGTTTCTTATCCTGATTCTTCTAATACAATGTTGGGCATGTGGTTCTATGACCTGTCTTATGGAGAAGGTATCAGCAGTTGGAGCTGGGATTTTGGTGACGGAACATTCTCTTCTGAGCAAAATCCTGTTCACAACTTTGACCAGCAGGGAGTTTATCAGGTCTGCCTAACCATTTCTGGCGAATTTTGCCAAAGTACTTGGTGCGAAGATGTTACTGTAGGTGTAGTTCAGCCTTGCTTCAACTATTTTACATACCAGAATGCTGGAAATACAGTGCTTTTCAATGGAAATCATTCATCTGCTGTACCTGCATATTATTTTTGGGAGTTCGGCGATGGCACAACTGGCGAAGGCTCACAGGTTTCGCATACTTATGATGCGCCTGGCATTTATTACGTGAATCTGTTTACTAACGACGACAATCAATGTTTTGCCGTTTCGTCGCAGATGATCGTATTGGGCGATAGCATTGCCTATAACCAGCTTTATGGACAGGTTTTTGAAGGCAATTTGCCCATGGACGAAGGCCTGGTAATGCTGTTTAGTTTGGATACAATAGGAAACTTTATGCCTTTCTTCGAAGGAGCCATAACAGATGCTTCGGGCATTTATACTTTCCCTTATGTGCCGCAGGGCAACTTCCTGCTTTATGCCATGAGTCTGGATTCTGAAGATTATATGCCTACTTATTTTGGTGATGTTATCAACTGGGAAAATGCTTCTGTAATAAGTCTAGGTCAGCCGCAAAATCCCTACAACATCAACCTCGTTGCTAGCGAAACCAACACAGTCTCAGGAAACAACAGTATTAACGGGCTGATTGGTAACAATGCCATTCGCGAAGGTTTTATGGACAAAATTAAAGTGCTGTTGTTCAATGAGAACAATGAGTCGCTGGGCTTTACGGAAGTGAATTCCGATGGGAGCTTCGGTTTCGCCAACCTTGCACAGGGCATTTACTATATTTATCCTGAGCTAACAGGCGTTACGGCAGATAAAGTGCGCGTTGACCTAACAGGCGAAAATGCAGTTGCACAGGTTAATATGACCTTTAATGGCAATAATATTACCGGAATCCAGGGCCTTGAAGCAAGGATCGAAGTCGGAGATTTGTATCCTAATCCGGTGGTGGAAAGCCTGCATTTAGCTGTCAAAGCCAAACAAAATACTTTTTTAAACTGGCAAATAGTTGGTGTTGATGGCAGGCTTCAAGCCGCAGGTGTTTATAACTTGCACACCGATGGAAATGAAATTGAAATCAACGTAAGTCAATTGCCACAAGGCGTTTACATCCTGCAGTTGATCGACGATAATCAGCAACAGACATTTAGAAAGTTTATCAAATAATTCTGTTGAATACACCAAAAAAAGCCGGCCACGATTGTGAGCCGGCTTTTTTATTTGTTGCACAAAGGGTTTAAACCAATTTTTATCCAGAGTTGGCACGAATTGCACTTCGACAGGCTCAGTGCAGTAAATCCACGCCAGCGGGGTGAATTCAACACAATTCCTTTAAAATATGTTATGGTTTAAATAAGAGCGACTTGCTGGAAAAGAAATTAAGAATTTTGAAGAAAAGCTACGGCATTATCTGGCTGGTAAAAGTGATTGAACTATATCCTGTTGTAGAACTTTTCTGCTGTTTAGCTGTTTTTAGCTTTCTGTACAATTTTTCACTCTTGCGATGGAATTGCTAAGTGTGTCAATTAGACTAATTTTCACTACGTTTAATTGAAATATTTTAATAAGTTTGTAGGGTAAATTAAAAACAGCATACCTGATGAGAAAGTCAGCTAAAATTTTGTTTGTTGATACCCACTGCAATATGCTGAAGATATACGAAATTGCGTGTATATACTCGTTGGCACCAATGCAAGGAAACAGAAGTAGAACTATGAAACAACAGATAATAATTTTCTTTTTTTGCTTAATTTTATTTAATGGATTTGGACAGGAGCTGAAATCATTAAAAGAAGTAGATTTGGATAGCTTTGAAAAAGCCGAATTAACTCTCACGCAAGGCTGGAACATTAATATTACCCCTGACAAAGAATGGATATTTCATAAAATTCAATTTTCAAAGGATGATAAAATACAATTAACTGACTCTGTTGACTTGGCTGCTGATGGATTTAACATTAGACTTTGGGAGTTAAATGAAAGCCAAGATTATATTCTAGCGATTGAATGTATTTATGAATATGTGTCATATTATCCTATTTACTTAATTAAACACAAAGACATTACAAAGATTGGTGCATTGAATATCAGACTTGACTGCGAAAATTGTGACGCTCTTAATTATCCATTGTCTGATTTTGTCGTAAAAGCAAATACTGATTTTATTGAGTTCTCGTTTCTGCAGGACCTTGTCTTAATGAATCAGAAAGGGTTTCCAAAGTTCAAACATGATGAAATTCAATTCATATACGAATTTGAAACGGAGGAATTCAAGATTAACATGGAATCAAGGGAACGAAATGCATTCAATTTGTTTCAAGACTTTGAGTTGAATAAGTCTAAGTTTACAGCAGATACTTTTAATCTGACGGATATATCTACTGAGGGTGGTGAATTGACAGTTTTTCACACTAGTGACAGAGAATATTTAGTTTTCGACATATGGATTTTCGGGGAAATGGGCAAAAAAAATACAACATATTGGACAGACAAACACTTTGACTTCAAATTAGTTCGGGAATGGAATTTTGAATATGATAGACCTATGTATATAAAGGACTATAAAATAACTGAAACAGTTCGATACTTTGTTCATTCTGATACTTCGGTAGCTGTTTATAACCAAGAGAAAATAAAAATTGAGAATCACAGTCAAGGAGAAAAAGGAAAGGAACTTAAAGAATTTTTTAATTCAATAACATCTAATATTGAGATAGTAAAGTAATAAAGCACTGGGTGCCAACAATAAATATACGTAATGCGGGGTGATGTGGTAAAATTGAAATTTAAAGAATTTTATAAACATTGTAGCGGTTTGATAGTGAAGTGCCTTGAAATCCCGCACTACGCATATTCGATACGTTGTGCTTCATTATAACCAACATTTGACCAATGATAAAAATCTTTAGAAAAATTAGACAAAAAATGCTGATTGAAAATAAATTCAGTAAATATTTGATTTACGCAGTTGGGGAAATCATTTTGGTCGTTATTGGTATTTTAATTGCTCTGCAAATCAATAATTGGAATAGTAACAGAATAGAAAAAGAATCAGATTCACAATTAATAGGAGCCTTAATTACTGATTTAAAATTAAAAAATGAAGAGCTTACTTCTGATTTAGAATATGGTAAATCACTTATTGAAAATACGGATAACATCATTGAATTTTGGGCAAAAACGAAAAGAATTGACACTTTAAATCTTAAGTACTCAATTAATATACTTGGAGACGACAGAGGTTTTCTCAATGAAAAATCATCAGTATTAGAAGGTCTAACAAATTCTGGCTTGTGGAAACGATTACCAGATAGTTTAATTAGGGTCTACTGAAAAACCATCAACCCCATGTTTAAGAGATAATTATGACTATTTTTGAAGGATTAAATGCAAGGAAATATGCAAAAGGCCAATAGAAAGCGTGCAGCAACGCCAAAATATGTTAGTCCTAACCAACTATCGCTAGAGGGTTTTGAAAGCCCATTTGAACGCACCCTCAACCCCCAAAACCGATGGGTAGTATTAGCTCACTTGATTCCTT